>Ga0272440_1002332_pt1 | contig 14875 bp, 10 predicted proteins | sample SSMMMBAug17_FD_192440 | JGI IMG/M metagenome (GOLD analysis project Ga0272440, IMG submission 192440) | Marine sediment archaeal communities from Little Sippewissett salt marsh, Falmouth, MA, United States - SSM-MMB-Aug17 | ecosystem: Environmental > Aquatic > Marine > Wetlands > Sediment ... | reverse complement strand
ACATACTATTGTAATTGTTAGCTTCTAATTCTATAGACAACATTCTGAATGATAAGTCATAATATTTTTTCCTTATTATTTCTTTTCTAACATCTGACTTCCATTCTTGCGTTTGTGATGATTCAGAAAGTAAAATGCTTTGCGATATTGTGAATAATGTTTCTTCATTTTGTTTTGAGGTATCATATGCTATCTTTATAATTGTCGAAAACAAACTTATATTATTTGAAATGTTGTTTAAAATTTGTACAAAAATATTTTTATTTTGAGATAAATGGGCAAGACAATCTGTCATAAAATTTATTAAATCAGAGTCTTGAAGGACTTTATTAGCATTTTGTGGATTATAGAAAAATTTCAATGCTATATCAAAACATAATTTAATTCTTTGAGTGTCATTTTCTTGTAAAATTTTTTGGAAAAATGTTAGATATTTAGAATTAAATAATACAAAATTGAATTTCTTTTCGGCTTCTTTTGCAAAACCATCAATTTTTTTAATGAATATAAAAATTTGTTCTTCATCATGATTTTCAGTCAATTGAACCAATGAGGTGTAAAAAAGAATGCAGGCTCTGTCATATATATTAGCATCATTCAATTTTACTGAAAGGTTAAATAGAAACTGTGTTATTACCTCAGCTGAATGAAGATCTAGTGCGGTGTTTAAACTTAACAAGATTTCATTTAACTGTTTGGTTAAGGTTGCCAATGCCTCTGGTTTTGCGTAAAGATTTGCATAATTGATTGCTCCGACTATATCTTTATGATCTAGTTCTTTTATTCCCTGATTAACCATCTGAAACAAATGATAAGCATCATCTAATTCCCAACTAATTTCATGCATGATAAATTGATTGAAAAATTTATGATACATTTCAAGTAATTCATGAGAATATTCATAACTCGTTGCTATTAAATTAGAAAGGCTAGAATTTTCAGAAATGGGTGAAAACTGATTTTCAACTATATTAAAAACATAGTATTGTGAATTGATTTGTAAATTTGAAAAAGTAAATTTACTACCCGAAGAAAATGTTGCCATTAGTTTTGCAGGAACATATTCAGGATTAATTGTATATGTTGTAAATGTTAGCTGATGAGCCATTTCTATTGGAAATGCCATTTGGACTGCGGCAAACCAGAATGGAATTAAATCTTGAGTATCACAAATGACTAATGGGCGATTATTCTTTTTTGATAATAAGACTGAATCAATAATTTTTTTTAGGGTATCAATACGATGATCTTCATCAAAAAAAGAAGAAATTGCTTGAAAGTTTATATTACCTGTAGTTTCTAAATCTTCTATGCGAATATCAGGTAATGGAGATGGTTTGTAAGTGATGTTTAATTCCTCTGATGATAAGTTATGTTTAAAAAAAGGAGAATTAAACAACTCTATTGGATAAAAAGGAAATTGCCCCTCATTCAACACAAGAGCATGACAAAAATAATTTCCATATCTATTTGTATGATCTAACCCAACATAGTTAGAACTTAGAATACAGTATCGGCCAGAGCTCAAGCGGTAAAAGGAGAAAGAATCAGGGAAATTATTTCTAATTTCTTCTTCAGTTGGTTGTGAAGGCAAATTTAGTGGTGGTGCATATAGACCAAGCTTTTCAATTTCTCGTTGTTCATTTTTTGTTATTTCTTCAGATTTTGAATACGTTTGAAACCCTGAACCGGCTGTCAATCCTTTTCGGCATGATGTATAATATAGTTGTAATATTTTTTGCATAAAAACTCCTTACAAGTGGAACCTTTCATTTATTATGTAATATCTTATTAACAAAAAGCTTCATTTGGTTTGATTTTATTACACCATTTTTCCAAAGTAGCCACAAGAAAGGGTCTTCAATTCTTTTTGGTCTTATTTTGTCAATTTTTTTATCTTCAACAGGATTGCTTCCCAAAGCTGAAACGCCAAAAAAAGAATAATTTGAAAAGTAGTCTTCTATTAATCTGATAACATTTGCTTCTTCTTTCGTACTAATAAAAGACATAATTTCTGTATTAATGGCATTAATATGATCTATATTTAAAACCCCCGCATGGCTACCGGGTGAGTTTAAAATACTTGCTTCATCAAATTCAGATTCTATTTTATCAAATTTTGATATAGCAATAGCTACAGGTGTTTTTTTATTAATTTCTTTCATATCAAGATCTGTGTTTTCCCTACAATAGTTGATCATAGTCTCAATAATTTGAGACGTTTTTTTTACAGGTAAATCTTCATCAGTTTGTTGTTTTTGAAGACCATCTATCTGACGAGGATCAATCAAAAAAATTAATCCTGAAGATTTATATATATATTTGGACATATAGTCAATACTGTCCATTGCCTCTCCTGCTGTATCAAACAATGAAATGGTACATTCTTCATCTACATTTCTCAACAAAGATTTTCTTTTAAACCTCAATGTAAAAACGATTGGTAGTTTTACGTCTGTATTTTCTATCGCTGTAGCATCTAAAGATTCTTTTTTTCCATAAACCTGTTCATGTATCTTATCTACACGTTTTTGGCTTACAGAATTGATTACACAACTTACATTAAAAGAAAAAGACATTTCATTTTTAATAATTTTTAATAATGATGCAATATAATGACTTTTTCCAGCACTAGTCGTACCAATAATACCAAATATCAAATGTTTGTTACTACCATCAAAGGAATAAGGTAACTCATTATGACATTCTGGACAAATTCGTGTAAGAGTTTCTACATTACAATTATCACATTTAATCTTTTTGGGAATTGGTCCATATTTAACAGGATTATTAATTTCAATAACCCTTCGAAGATTTTTACCTAATACCTTGTCTGTCTCTGATTTGCATTTTTCTTTCTTATCAAGTGTTAGCTCGTTATTTTTACATCTGAATTTGACATTATAAAGGCTAAAATCATTAAAACAGTATGGACATGTACAATTTGCATTCATTTAGATTACTCCTTAATAATAAACTGTATATTAAAAATAAACTGTATAAAGGATTAATAATTAATGTATTAAAATAATCGAATATCTTTTTCTTTTGGTGATATTATTGAAAATAATTTTCGATAATTTTTATCCTCAATAAATAATCTGCCATAAATATTATTCTTGATCATTTCTTCAGGTATATCTAAAGAAATAGATGATAAGCTGACTTTCAAATGAGAAATTGTGAAATAAGTACCATCATTTTCATGCATCGGCATTCTGTTTTGATTAAGAACAATACGTATATCAGGCAACTGAATTGTTCTAGAAGCAGAAATCATTACTTTGACTTTTTTGTCCCAGAAAAGAAGAGGATTTTTCTTAAATCGATAGTATATTTCAGATTTTTTAACCATATCATCTGCAATATACTTTACTCCATTAGAATAATATTTTACACCATTTTTTTCAATTACTGAAAATATTTTAAAAAAATAATTTTTGTTTTCAGGTGCTTGAATATAGTAGGCTGATTCTAAATCATATTCTGTTCTTGAAAAATATATTTTTGTTGCATCTTCATCTTCTCGTGAAAAAGGAAAATCATCATATCTGTATGTAATAAAAACAGTCTTAACATTATCTGGCCAGTTCCATTCTAAATATAGTTTATCAGAACTGATTTGAGAAATTACATTTGAAACGTCACTAATTGAAGAAATAGGTACTATTTTTCCTATAACACAAGTATCTTGAATTTGAGTAACAGGAACAACTGACATGGCACCCGATTCATCACTTTTAAAAGTGGCTTTTTGATTATCAAAAACTTCTAATTTTTTTCCCAATATTTTTAAATTTTGGGTAGATAATATTTCTTTTTCCTTAACAGATGGATTTTTTGAAATATAAATGTGAACAGTTCCCTTTTCTGGTGGTGTCCATGAAAAAGTAAACAAGTTATTTTCTTTTGAAGAATTTATTTCCATAATAGGTGCTGGGGGAGCAGCAGGCTTGCAAGTAATTTTTTTACCTTTTGTTTCAATCAGGTTTCCATAAATATCTTGATAACAATTCACAATCAAATATTCATATTCAACACCATTTTTAACGTCATTATCAATAAACCCATCGGGCATTAATTCTGTTATTTCTATACCACTTGTAATATCTTTATTATCAGCTTTTAGTTTTTTATAAACTTTAGTCATATAAACATTGTGAATAGGTTCCCAGTTTACACTAACTTGATTCTCATTGGCTGAAAAATTAACATTTTTAAAATCAATGGCATGTAAAGTAGGTGATGAAAATGTTGGTTTTTCAGAAAAAATACCACTTCTCATTGAAAAAACAGCATAATAATAGGTAATACCAGGAATAGCAACAGTATCATCATAACTAGTATTAATCGTATCTATTAGATGCTCACCATCACTAATTTTTATAGGAATTTCTCTTTCTTTACGAATTAATCGATATTCAATCGTTCCTGATGAAATACTTTTATCCCATTTTAAAGATATTGAGTTGTTTATAGAATTAGAAGAAGCAATAATATTTTTGGGATTTTCAGGAGGCATTATTGATAAAGCATCATGTGCTTCTCGGCAATCATCACAAATAAAAATAGCACGTTGATAAGCCTTTACTATTTGATCTTCATTTCTGGATTGTTTAGCGAGTTTAACATGTTTTTTTGCTTCTGCAATCTTACTTCTAATCTCACTTGTTTTAGATGAATATTTGTGTGTTGAATCAATCTTTATTAGTTTTGAAAGCAGTCCATCCATTTCATAATACTTTTTTTTGCGCTCTGCTTTATCTATCTGATTAATTAGAAGATTAATGTTTTCCTGAATTTTTTTTATTTCATCTTTTAGTTTTAAAATATCTTGATTTGTTTTCCAGTATTTTTCAGCTTCTTTTAGTAAAGAACTTGCTGTTTGTATTTCATTCTTCTTAACTGCTATCTGTGCTTTTTGAATTATAGGCAATGCATTGGACATATCACAAATTAAAAAACCACAATTTTTGCAGTTTTTATCTCCTGAGTAACTAATAGTATTGCATTCAGGACATGAAATTACTAAAGAAAAACCACAATTAGTGCATTTCTGTGCATTTTTATCTGATTGTATAAGACCGCAATTCACACATTGAAACATATTATCAAAAATTGTATAAGAAGAAATCTTTAAAGGGATCTTTTTTTGGGTACAATAATCTTCTAATAACTTTTCAGCATCATCTTTATTAACATTTTTCTCTTTTGCTTTTTTGAAAAACTCAGCGGCATGTTCGGGCTCTATTTTTTTATTATATTTACTATAAATATTTAGAATATCTATCAAATCCTTTTTATTCAAAAAAAAATCGTATGACTTTTTATTTAACTCATCATTAAATATTGTTCTACAATAGCCACTCAAAACTTTATAATTCTGAATTTCTGTTTTATTTCCGCTCGTTCCAGAACTTTTTTTGTTATATTCTTCATAAATACTATACGCTTTATCAATTAGAGCTTTACAACTAGACGTTGACTTCATTTCAAGAAATTCATACAAGTCATTTTTATCTAAACTTTTTAGAGCGGTTTTCATTTCATTATCATATCTAAATTCTTTGTTAGATTCTTTTGGTTCTTCCACTTTAACATTAACAGGAATACGTTTTTTTATTTTATCTTCTGAGATTTTATAGTCTTTTGACAGCTTTTTAATTGCTTGTATTTTAATAGTGCCTGTCAATGATAATACGCGAATACGTTTATCAATTTCTTTATATGATTCTTTTTCTTTTTCACTTGTATATTTTTTGGCATAATCAGCTTCTTTTTTTCTAAGATCAGGATCAAGCATTACTTTTTCAATATCATTTAGATAAGATAGATATTTTTTTGATTTTTCAGCGATTTTTGGTACCATGCAAATATTTTGGGACCATTCTCGTTGTTTTTTATTAATTGCAGCTTTTATTACATTTTCATCAGTTTCAAGTGGATCATATGAAAGTTCAAGTATAATGAAATAACTTTCTCTATTCAATTGATTAGACATATCTATCTCCTAAAAATTCAAAAATTATATGTAGTTTATAAATATTACATTCAATTTTGTTTAGTTATATAACACTTAACTTCATTTTTTCCATAGGAGTAAATTACAATTTATGACAATTTAGAGAAAAAATTGTTAAAGGAATCTTTTTTTGAATACAATAATCTTCTAATAATTTTTTGGCATCATCTCTATTAATATTCATTTCTTGTGCTTTTTTTAAGTAGTATGTTACATGTTCAGGTTCAATTATTTTACTATATGTATAATAAATATTTAGAATATCAATTAAGTCCTTGCACAATAAATAATCATCATATGAATTTTTAGTTTTTCATTATTAAATATTTGTATGCAATAGGCGCATAGCATTTTATAATGCTCGTTTTCAATTTTGTTAGTTAAAATTACAGCACTTCTTTTGCTATATACTTCTTTTGCTTTATCACTTAATGCTTTGCATCCACAAGTTTGTTTCATTTTTAAAAATTCATAAAAATCATTTTTATTTAACTCTTTTAAAATCCTTTCTATTTCTTCATAAAATGAAATTTTTTTTCAACAAATTTAAATTCAGTATTACTAAAGGTGAATTCATTCTTTGACTCTTCATCAATAATCTTTACTGAAATACGTTTTTTTACTTTATCTTCTAAAATAGAATATTTTTTTGAAAGTTTTCTAATAACTTGTATTTCAATAAAGCCCTTTACTGATAATACGCGAAGAATTTTATCAATTTTTTTATATGCTTTTTTCTCCTTTTCGGTTGCATATATTTTAGCATATTCAGCTTCTTTTTTTCTTAGCACAGAGTCAAGCATTACTTTTTCAATATCATTTAGATAAGATAGATATTTTTTTGATTTTTCAGCGATTTTTGGTACCATGCAAATATTTTGGGACCATTCTCGTTGTTTTTTATTAATTGCAGCTTTTATTGTATGCTTATCAGTTTCAGGTGAATCATAAGGAATATTAAGAATATTGAAATAGCTTTCTCTATTTAATTGCTGGGACATTATTTTCTCCTATAAATGAAAATATATAATACTATCTGTAGGCGCGATATCCGCTATAGATTTATATATATTATAAAAATCCGAAATCTATTAAATTTAATCTTGTTATTTACTAAAGAAGGTAATTTTATTACTACCATGAGAATCTCCAATAATTTTAGCTATTTTCGAAAACGTATTAACAACCTGGCCTGTTTGAGCAAAAAAACTATTCTCATCAGAGCATGCCAAACTTTTCAAAAAGCTATGATCCGCACCTTTTGTTCCAATTGTAATTAATTCAATATCATTTGCACACACCTTTTGAGCTGCAGAATAAGTAGTTTTTGAATCATCAGGTCCACCATCTGTAAATAAAATGATATATCGAGAACCTTTGCATTTTTTTATTTTTTTATAGGGGAGAAGAATACCATCTGTCATATTTGTAAAACCGCCAACAGCTAATTCGTTAATAGCATTTTTAATTACCTTTTTTTTATGAGTAAGAGAACAAATTATTTTGGCTTGACTATGAAAGGCGGCTAATCCAATTTTAACATTATCCATTTCCAATACTTTATCAACAAATGCATGGGCAGCTTCCTTTGCCTCATCAAGCCCAGGTCCATCCATTGAATAAGATACATCTATTGATAACATAATAAACATTGGGGCAGTTATGTTTTCATCTTGAGGAGGTAGTGCTAACCATTCAAGATCTAATGGAACAGGTTCAATTCTCATGGGTAATTCATTTTTTGTTGATTCCTCTGTTGCTTTGACTTGAACAGTTCCATTTTTATCATATTCATATTCAACATTTATTCTTGCAGATGAAGTTGAAACATGAGAAATATCATAAAAAACATAATTTCCAAGAAGCGTACAGTCCATAGGCGATACATTTTCTCCTTGCAGCATCAACACGGTTAATTCATTATTATAATTTGGAGACGTATTAATCTCATAGTATTTTGATTCTTTACATGGAGTCGGTTTATTTTTTGGAATAATGATACTATTTATATACTTTGATTCGTCTTTATTTTTTGCAACCATCCCAAGACTGTGAGGTGTAACGTCTATAATCTTTCTAATCTTACACCCTCCCAGACTGTATTTACTGTCATTAGTATTTTTGTGAACCTCTAAAAATGCTAAAATTGAAGCTCCTAAAGCAACCGCATCATCGGGCTCAATTCCAGGGAGCGGAGGCTTACCTGACATTTTTTTTATATATTCATGTACCATTGGCATTCTGGTCGATCCACCAACAGTCAATACACCTTCTAATTGACTCCAATTTAAACCCGCATCTTTCACAACAATTTCTGTTAAACTTTGAGTTAATTCCATTTTGTCTTTTGTGATTGTTTCAAATTGACTACGTGTTAATTCATACTTACCAGTTTCTCCTTCACAAGCAATTTTAATGGTAGTTTTTTCCTTTGCAGACAAGTTTCTTTTTGCATTTTCACAACGAATGATAACATCATTATATGTAGAAAAGTCATTAGAAATATCAATATTATAATCTTCTTCAAATTGTTCTGAAACAAATGTGTATATTCTATCATCCCAATCTTTACCGCCTAAATTAGAATCACCATCTGTTGCAATAACATCAATCTGGTTTCCTTCAATCTTTACTATGCTTACATCAAAAGTTCCACCACCTAAGTCATAAATAAGATAATAATTCGTACCAGGTTTTTTATTTATTCCAAATGAAATAGCTGCAGCAGTTGGCTCATTGACTATTCGCAATACATCCAAACCAGCATTTTTACCAGCTTCAATAGTTGCATTTCTTTCAATATTATTAAAATATGCGGGAACTGTTATAACAGCTTTATTAATTGAGGTGTATAAATTAGCTTCAGCATCATCTTTCAATGATTTTAAGATTATTGCGGATAAGTCTATGGGACTATAATCGCGATCATAGAATGATCTTAAGTGTTTAGGATCTCCCATAGCTCGCTTAAAAAATGCAGCAATATTATCTTCCCCAAAAGCTTGCATTTCTTTTGCGTCATCACCTACAAGATAATTTGAATTATCTTGAAAATAAATTACTGATGGCGTGATATTTTTATTATCTTTATTAGGTATAATCCTTGGGCGTTGATTTTCATCAACGATAGCTATAGCTGAAAAGGTAGTACCTAAATCAATTCCAACTACATGTTCCATCGATTAGTCTCCATTATTTTTTATATAGTCAAAAGGAAATAAAAAAACCTACTTTTTAAAAATAATATCCTATTTATCAAGAATAATTCAAGAAACAATCATACCTGTACATTTAGACTTTGCATCTTCTAATTCCCTTTCATTTAACACCGATTGAGTTTCTATCGAAGCTGAAACTTCAACTTGATTTGATGGCTCAAAGGCTTTTATATGAAGACGACCTTCCTTATCCAACATAAAAGTAACTTGAATTTGAGAACCTTCTTTTAATCCTGGTGGAAGCGGTTCCAATACTGATTTACCTATAATTGTACAATACTCTTTTTGACTAAGTTGATCATTTGTTTCACTTTCTGTTATTTCAATCAGTACACTTTCCTGGTTATCATCTTGGGTACCAAAGTTTTGTGTTGTTTCAACAGGTAGTTTTGTATTTTTTATAATCAGATTATAAACAAGTTCTTCTCCTATCTTGTTGTCTGTTACAATAACACCAAAGCTTTTACTATTTACAATTGATATTTCTTTATCAATTGTTTGTTTTAAGGAAAAAGGACTTATATTATGTTGTTTGGCAAGCTCATTAATACCATCATCACGTATTTTTTCGATATCAGATGATGATTCCCCCTTCTGTAGTGCAGGGTCAATTATTTTTTGTAATTCTTCTTTAAGGAAAATTTTATTCCCCACATAAGCAGCTCCTTTTGCAACGGCTTCATCTGGATCAAATATATGAATCTTTGTATCAGGAAATTCGCTTTTGAGACGATTTTCAATCATTGGCATCCTGACAGAACCTCCAACTAATAGTATTTCGTCGAAGTCTAAAATGTCCCCTTTTTCACGGGCTTCATCCAACATTGATTTGATACATGACATCGTATTTTCTAATTGAAAACTTGATCTATTCTCAAATTCTTCTCTTGTTAAAACAGTCTTAACTTTAACCCCATTATGACTAAAAGTAATAGAAGCTTTTTCTTTTGCTGACAAGGTTCTCTTCGCACTTTCAGCTTTTTCATATAATTCTTGAATAGTTTCTAGATCATCAATTTCTTCATCAGTATTAGTCTCTTCTTGATATTTTTCATTCAAAAAACTGATAATTGTATCATCCCAATCTTTCCCTCCAAGTTCAGGATCACCTCCTGTACAAATAATTGTAATTTCCTTAGGTTCAACTTTAATCAGTGTACAATCAAAAGTACCTCCGCCCAAATCATATACTAAGAACACTTTAGAATTATTTATTTTTGTTTGTTCATATGCAAAAGCTGCTGCCACAGGTTCTTTTATTATTTCACGTACATTTAATCCTGCAATTTCACCAGCATTTCTAGTAATTTGAATTTTATTTACACCAAAATTTGCTGGACATGTAATAACAACGTCCTCAATTTTTTCACCAATCATTTGTTGTGCGTCTTGAACTAGTTTTTTAAGAATGAAGCTAGATATTTCTTCAGGGCGATACTCTTTACCATCATAACTAAATATCCAGTTTTTATTGCCTATTTCTCTTTTTACTAATTTAACAGTTTGATCTGGACTAACCAAAGCTTCTTCTCTTGCTGATTTTCCAACAATTATATTGTCGGTATCTTCAAAATATACAACAGAAGGTGTTGTATTCTCACCTTCCTTGTTTTTTATGATAACAGACCGACCTGTTTCATCTACATGAGCAATCGCTGAATAAGTTGTTCCAAGGTCAATGCCATATATTTTATTAGCCATTATTTTACCCTCCTTATTTTTGAATAATGATTAATTGTCTTGTAATATATAGTTTAATTAATTAAGTGTTTGATATAATCTATGATGCTTGATGGCATTATCAATATCAAAATAACTCAAATGGGATCAATACCGGTTGATACCAGAAGAAAATAGTGACTGTTAATACCTATTCTTTAGTGTCAACCTCTTTATGTGAATTATCATAAACATACACTTCCACCATTTCAGGTCGCATTATCTTATCTTCCCAAATATAACCAGGTCGCATTTTTTTTGAAACTATTTTATCTAATGAAGAGTCTGTTGTTTGGATTTTTTTAGAAACGCGTTGTTTTTTAGGATCAAACTTGCCCTGATCAGTATGATAAGGTTCAACATTTTGTCGATATAAAATTTCGTTTAATTCTTCGGGAATGTCAGAAATGATATTGAGTAATTTTAGAGGCTCTAGTTCTTCAGGGTTCAACTGTTCATAATGCTTTTTGAGCTTATTGTAATCATCTATCATTTGGATAATATTCATAATTATAGGTTGTATCAATTTCTTTAAAATATCATTTCGATATGCCTGCAATTCTCGATGAAGGTTGTCTATTATTTTTTCTTTATGTTGGTCATATTGCAATTTTACTTGAAAGTCATTGTGCAAGTTAGTTAATTGTTTTTCAAGCTTTTTATACTGATTATTCATTTCCTGGTATTGTTCAAGTATTTTATCATGTCTTTGCTCTTCCGCTAATGATTTTTCCTCATTCACCACTTCTGTTTCATTTATTTCTTGTATTGATTGTTTAGTCAACAAATCAGAATTTTCAGCATCTTGCGCAATAACTTCCTTTGAACTTTCAGCATCATCAGAAGGAAATAATGAAGGCGTTACGCTTTCATTTTCTATATTTTGTTCAATGACTGGTTTACCTGTTTCATCTACCTGTGCAATTGTAGAAACAATTGTGCCAGGATCTGTATTAATTATTTTTTCCATTTTGTTTTGCTATCCTTTTGAATTTTTTTAATTTTTTAGTTGATCAGATATAAATTGCTTCATTTCTATAATATCAGGATGATCAGGAATATTTGACTGCTCTAAATAATCTATTTGCATTCTAATATATGTTGCAGTATCTTTTAAATCATTCTCGTCTGCCATGTTGATCTTTTTTAAGTAATCTTTGTAAATATATAACCTTAATTCCTTTTCACCATTATATTTCTTATCAAGCTGATAAGTCAGATATTCATCATTAGTTGGCATAATATCTATTGTGTAAACAATACTTTTTTGAAGTTTGATTAATTCATTTTTTTTATACATGAACGAGATTCTTTTATCAAAATCTAATTTCTTGTTACGAAATCTAACATTACAGCGAATAGATTCAGAAAGAGATAACTTTACATTATATTTTTTAGGAATAAAACAGTATATCAGAATCTTATTATGATCAGATCTATTTATTTCAATATTTCCAATTCCTCTGAATTGAATTCTTTGAATATCATTTTTGTTTATATTAAAATTTTTTGCTATTTTTATTAGTTCCTTCTTATCTGTATTCATTGTATCAGCTAAAACATATTCTGAATCAAAAAATGTTACATTATCACCTCTTGAATATTTAACTGTTTTGCCTGATTGTGTTATTAAAAATTTTTTTCCAGATTTTTCAGTTTCCATCTTCAATAGCTTCTTCGATTCAATATCAAGTGTATACAGTTTAACAACAATTTCTTTATTAATTGCTTTTATACAGCCTTTGATCGAGTATGAAACTGCTATTATTACGGCTAAAGCAACAGCTAAAATTGTAAAAAGAATAGAAATATATTTTTTATCCCAACCAGATATGTCATCATAATCAAACTCTGTTTCTAAGTCTCCGCTGAAAGTGGGTTTAGGTTGTGAATATTTTTTTATATCAGAGAAGAAATTATCAACATCATCCTTACCTAAAATTTGGCTAATTTTATCTCTTGATAAATTTTTGCTAATCTTATGAAACTTTTCTTGGTTTATAATTTCAATTTTCCAATCAAGTTTCTTTACACCTTTATATCTATTTAATAGTTCATTATAATTATTAACTGAAATAAAATAATAGCAATTGTTGTCACTTTTCATCTTTACTCCTCAAGTAAATAAAATTTGATAACTATCTGCAAAAAATATCTAAGTATCAAGAAATTTTATATGTATATTTTTTATTGTTTTTACTTCGACTGTATTATCAATACGCAAAAAATATGTTCTTCCAGCTTTAACTTTAAATTGATTAAATTTGTCTTTGTTTTGTGTCGTTTCATATTTTCTTACTGCACCTCTTTTTTTAACTGCATAGGGTTTCAATGTGAATAGATTTAACTCAAAATTTGGATCATCATTAGGTATAGTAATATGAGAGTTGTTTTTGGGAGTAAAAGATACAATTATTGATATTAGAGGAGTGATATCTAAGCATAAAAGTATATCACTTTTCTGAGGTTCTTGAATACTTCTAAAAACAATTTTGTATACGACCTTAACAGAATAACTTTTAATATTTTTTTTCAACATGCTCTTATTGTCTTTATTAAAAACATGTAAATAATATTTGGCTTGTTCAGAAATTGAATGCTGACTTTTTGAGGAGTATGCCTGAGACATATCAATAGAATCCAAATCTTTTGTTTTGTTAAATATGTAGAATAGCTCATCACTATACTTAGTTTTTTCAAATTGTATTTCGACAACACTTTCACGATCTTTTATTTGAAACAAATCATGATAACAGACATCTCTTTCAACTTTATTACCAAGGGTAAATGCTTTTGGGTTGTTATCATCTTCACATTTACCTTCAGTTTGATTATAAGTTTCAGTTAATGCATGAAAGATTATGCTTTCTTCGATATTTTTCTTGAATGATTGTGCTTTCTCAATTGTTTTCAAATTGTTGTCTTTTTTTTTCAAGTTGCTATCTTTCACACAACCTAAATACGAGATAAATATTAATAATATGATTATTATTAGGTTAATTTTCATTTTTTTAACATCCTTAATTATAAATAATATAATAACGCGAATAATATTTTTTTCATAGATAATAAAATATTTACAAAAATAATAACAGTTAATTATATATAATATAAGACAAGCTATTTATCAAGATTTTTTTACATTGTAAGTCCTAACATAGATTGGCGCATATATTTATTTCGAACATAATGCCCTTCGGGCAATTTAAAAGTTACCCTAACATTTTAATGTTATTACTTATTTTATAAACAATGTTAGGCATAATCTATAAAATTTTTGTTTTTCCGAAACATTAAATTAATTATATAGTTTCAATTTTTTAGCCCATCTATCTGAGTCAACAATTTAAGATTGTTTATTAATCTGAGAATATCTCCCCCATTTTTGAGACATATTTTTATAGTATAAAGTAATAAAGTAATAAAGTCTTTAAATTCAATCTTTAATTTGTGCGTTTAGCTTGAAAATACCCCACGCTAATCGAACAAAAACAGTAGTAGTTTTTTTACTACTATCTAAATTATTCTATTTGCTACCATATAGTATTAACTAGTTAAATAAAATAATTAAACAAGTCAAAATGCACGCCTTTGAAACAAATTGAACTTGGTAGTAATAAAGCACGAAACTATTGATTTTCATATGTTCGATTAGCTTGGTGTTTCTTTGTAAATATTGTTCGAATAGCATGGCAATTTTTTAATATTGGCAAAATAAACTCAAGAGCTAATCGAATTCAAATACAGACTAATAAACATAACAAATTGAGGTCCAAATGAGTCATCAATAGTATAATAACTCGTGTCAAACGATTATTGCTAAAAGTGTATCTGAAAAGAGGTAGATTTCCTCAGTTAATTATTTAAAAATTATATTATACTACCAAACATAATTTATCAACCTGGCCTCGGAGTG
>Ga0272440_1002331_pt1 | contig 14876 bp, 8 predicted proteins | sample SSMMMBAug17_FD_192440 | JGI IMG/M metagenome (GOLD analysis project Ga0272440, IMG submission 192440) | Marine sediment archaeal communities from Little Sippewissett salt marsh, Falmouth, MA, United States - SSM-MMB-Aug17 | ecosystem: Environmental > Aquatic > Marine > Wetlands > Sediment ... | reverse complement strand
ACGTGTTCTTGGCGGCTCTGCCGCCTGTTCAGTTCGTAGGTGGCAGAGCCACCTCGGAAAACGTTCCCAGGCAGAGCCTGGGAACGAGCATCGGAGCGAGTTTGCCTTAACCTGACGGCTATGGGGCGAACCCGGGCGAACCCGGCTTATATATTATGTTCTTTCAGGGCAATAACTATGCCATGAAAAACCTAAGTTGGACGATCATATAAGACTATTTCAAAAAATTTCTTTATCGGTCCACCTGACTTGATAAATAGCAATAGGCTTGATTTCAGCAAGTTTTCCCTCTAGCCTGAACATACTCCCGATTTAAACCACAAATGCGATTGAAATCAGCAGTCAAATCAGTTGAATTAAATTTATTGATAGAATCAGCTATTTGGTGTAGTATCCTTTTTTAATGAATATTTTTTTTCATCTATTGCATGGGGCACTTTCAAAAAGGGCGTCACATATGAAAATAGTTCCCCTAACCTTTACATACATCCCAAATGAACATTGATATTCTGCCTTGATTTGATGGCCATAAATAGGAGAAATTACTTATGCAAATAACCGATTCAAAAATAATACCCATCCTCATTGCAGAAGACAATGAAGTGAATCTCTTTTTACTCAACAAAGTATTTGAGCAAGAAGGATGTAATCCCACCTTATGTGAGGATGGTTTATCTGCCTATCAAGCATTTCAGGAAAAATTCTATGCATTGGTCATATTGGATATCGGCCTTCCGGATATGGATGGCTTAAATTTATGCAAAAAAATTCGAAAACTGCCCAGAGGTGATCAATGCTTTATATTGATCTACACCGGTTATTCAGACTCAGACAAACTTAATGAAGCGCTGATGTCTGGAGCTGATGATTTTCTCAATAAATCAATTAGCCCAAGTCAATTTCGGCTTCGGATAAAAATAGCACTTCGGACTGTCCGCAGTCAGATGGAAAAATACCAGGCCGCCATATCCATTCGAGAAAGTGAACGAAAAGTCAGAGCTATCATTGATGCCAGCCCTGATATTGTTGTGATGATAGATAAAGAAGGGATTGTTCTTGATGCCAATCAAATGCTATGTAAAGTAATGAATGCCAATCTTTCATCGTTATTGGGCCGCAATATTTTTACTTTACTGCCAGAAAACATTTCAAAGGGAAGAAAAGCTGTTTTAGAACAGGCAGTTTCTACAAAAAAATCCATTGAATATTTTGATAACTTAGATAATATCTATTATAAACACAAAATTTACCCAATTATTGAACCCAATAATATAATTGAAAAAGTGGTTATTTATTCTAATGATATTACGCGTGAAAAAAAACTATTTACACAGAGAAAAGAAAGTGAAGATCGCTATCGCCATTTGTTTGAGTATAGCTCTGTTCCATTGTGGGAAAGAGACTATTCTGACATTATGGATGATCTGGATGAACTGTGTGAAACATATGGAAAAAAAGGCGTTACTGACTATCTAATATCTCATCCTGATGTGTTTTGGGATTTAATCTCACGAATAAAAACGATGACAGTCAATCAGGCATCTGTTGATACTTTTGGTGCAAAGAATTCACAACATTTTATTGAAAAAACGTCAGATATTATCACTAAAAAATCCATTTCTGGTATGATAATAATTGTTCAAACCATTGCCCATAAAAAACGATGGGTCTCTGATGAAATCATTCTTCAACGTTTTGATGGTACACATCTCGATATGTTGTTTCAATGGGCTGTTATGCCCGGTGCAGAGCAGGATTATTCAAGAGTATTGGTTTCCATGATTGATATCACTGCCTTAAAAGAAACTGAAAATAATTTGCGAAATGAAAGAAATTTTAATACTGCCATATTGGACAATGCCAACACCATGATTATGGTGACCGACTGGCATGGAAGTATTGTTCGATTTAACCATACCTGTCAAAAAAAGATGGGTTGTTCGGAAGCTGATGTTTTGAACAAATATTATTGGGACCTGCCTTTTGCTGAGGATTCAGATCATTCAACAAAACAATCTTTTGAATATATTCGCAATGCCAGACAATTAAATCATTTTGAATGTATCTGGAAAGGTATAAACGATAAAGAATGCCTCATTTCATGGTCGAAAACAACAATGGGTGAAAATAATGGTGATCCACTGCATATTGTATTTGTCGGAATGGATATTACAGAAAAAAGAAAAGCTGAAAATGATGCCAAAAAACGACAACAGCAATTAATGCAAGCAGACAAGATGGTCGCATTAGGGACACTTGTGTCTGGTGTTGCGCATGAAATTAACAATCCGACGGGTGTCATTTCTTTGAATGCACCAATGCTTCAAAAATCATGGAATGCGATTCTTTCAGTGATTAACACAAACGAAAAAGTGCAAGAAATATTTGAATCATCTGATGTCTCCTTAAAAAAGCAACAAAAACGAATACCCTATTTAATTGAGCAAATTATTGGCAGTGCGCGAAGAATCAAACAAATTGTGTCTGAACTCAAAAATTATGCGCGTCAGGATTTGACTGACATGAATCAGAAAATTGATATCAATGATGTTGTCAAGACATCGGTAAACCTGGTTATCAATAAAATCAAGAAATCAACGCATAATCATACCTTTCAGTATTATCCCAATTCGTTGATTGTCAAAGGCAATTTTCAACGATTGGAACAGATTGTTATCAATATATTAATTAATGCATGTGAAGCATTGACTGATATGAATCAGAGTATCTTAGTTAACACCTACCCCGACGAAACACTTAAATGGGCTGTTGTGCAAATTACAGATCAGGGAGTTGGCATTTCTGAACAAGCATTAAAAACGTTATTTGATCCATTTTTTACAACAAAGCGGGACAGCGGCGGCACAGGCCTGGGAATGTCTGTTTCGCGTAGCATTATTGAAGAACATGGTGGAGAAATTAATTACTCTTCGCGCCCTGGGAATGGAACTATTTGTCGAATCAAAATTCCCATGGTTAAGTAAAAAAAATTTATATCAAACTGACAATCTGTAAATTTTTTATAAAAACAATAATTTCTTGTTGAAAGATTTTTGGGCTTGCGCTAAATTTATCTTGTCGATACGTGTTCTTTTCTCTGTTAAAAATTAATTGTCAAAAACGAATGCAGGCGCGAACCTTATGTTCGCCCTGGAACAAAAAAATTATTAAACTATGGAGGTCCCCCCATGAATCTTTTATCACCAGTAACATCGCTTTGTCAGTTTGCATACCAAACTGTAAGCAAAACAGTCTCACCTGTCACAACGATATTTAGTAATACGACAGACTCTTTACATCGTACATTGCATCCAGTTATTTCTTTGGTAGACAAACGAGTATTGCCACCCAAAGATCTATCAACAGTGACTTCATTTGATCCAGAAAATGAAGCACCACCAGAAGAGGCGGGTTTAACTAACGAATCAAAGAATGCGATCTGGTCGGGTGTTGAAGACTTGTATCGCACAGGGGTTTTTCCAGGCATTAGCTTTTGTTTACGCAGACATGGAAAAATCGTTCTCAATCGCGGCATCGGGTATGCGCGCGGAAATGGTCCGGGGGATCAGGCAAGTGCGGAAAACATTTTAATGAGACCCAACACGCCTGTATGTCAGTTTTCTGCATCCAAAGTGATTACAGCCATGCTGATTCACTTATTGGTAGAAAGAAAAGAAATAGATCTTTTGGATCCAGTGGCCCATTATATTCCAGAGTTTGGCACCCATGGCAAGGAAAAGACGTCGATTTATCACATTATATCCCATCATGGCGGGATTCCGCGTCCGCCTGAAAATGTTGATCCTTCACTGCTGTTCGATTTGGAAGAATTTGTTCAGGTACTATGCAAATGCAAACCTGAATCCCAGGGTGGTCGGCGCATGGCATATCATGCCATTACAGGTGGAGCTATTTTGGCCGAAATTATCCGAAGGGTCACTGGTATGAATATTCGTGATTTTCTCAATGAAACCATCCGAAAACCATTGGGCTTTCGATATTTTAACTATGGCCTTGAAAATGAAGATCTGGATAAAGTGGCCACAAACTATGCCACTGGCCTTCCATTGATTTTTCCATTCTCAACCATTGTCAAGCGGGCATTAAGTGCATCATGGAATGAAGTGGTCGATATTTCGAATCAACGTGAATTTAAACAGGCAATTATTCCTGCTGGAAACTTGTATGCCACTGCTGATGAAATGAGTCAGTTCTTTCAAATGATGTTAAATGGTGGCGAATTGAATGGGGTGCGAATATTTCAGCCATTGACGATTCAGAAAGCTGTTATGGAGTCGGATAATATGAAATTTGATGGCACAATGGTTCTTCCTATGCGCTATAGTGCAGGACTAATGCTTGGAGCATCACCTGTCGGTATGTGGGGACCATTTACAGCATCTGCTTATGGCCACATCGGATTTATCAATATTTTCTGCTGGGCTGATCCTGAACGAGATATCTCTGTATCTTTGCTGACAACTGGAAAATCATTATTTAGTGAACATCTGATCTATATTGCACAACTGTTATCCTACATTTCATGGTATTGTCGAACAGCAGGTCTGCCCGGTGAAGTAACCGAGGTTTATTCATCGTATGTGCTTCCAATTCAAAAGATTCTTCAACAGTATCTATTGAGATGGTAAGCGTATTTCCATGATTAACATAACCATGCAAACAATGGGGTGTCATAACTATCAGGTTAAGCGCAAACTCTCTTAAATGTTCGTTCCCAGGCTCTGTCGGCTCTGCCTGGGAACGTGTTCTTGGCGGCTTTGTCGCCTGTTCAGTTCGGAGGTGGCAGAGCCACCTGGGAAAACGTTCCCAAACAGAGCCGTCCAATAATAAAGTTGCCCACTTATGATAAAAAAAAATATAGCAATAATGTGTTTCTTGATATTTCTGATTGTATCGAATTATGTTGCAGCTATGACAATTCAAGAAGAGATTAAACTGGGAGAAATATTTTCAAAACAAGTACGTGCTCATTTTCAAATGATAGAGGATCAAGACATTCTAGAATATGTTTCCTACGTTGGTAACCGGTTGCTTGCATCTGTACCAGAAAAACATTTTGATTTTCATTTTTATGTTATTCGCGAAAAGACCTACAACGCATTTGCCGGGCCTGGAGGTCATATTTTTATTCATTCTGGCTTGATTGAGGCGATGGAATCTGAGTTGGAACTTGCTGGCATCATGGCACATGAAATTGCCCATGTAATTTGTCGTCATATTTCCGAAAGAATCAATAAAACCAAACCAGTCAATCTGGCGGCATTAGCTGGAACCATTGCAGGAATACTTGTTGGTGGAGAAGTTGGAACTGCAATGGTTGTGGGATCTGCTGCTGCTCAGCAAAGCATGTTTTTGTCGTATACCCGAGAAAACGAAAGAGAGGCCGATCAAAACAGCCTTCGTTATCTGAGAGATGCAGATTATAATGGTTTGGGCATGTTAACTATTTTAAAGAAAATAAAAAAACACAACTGGATTGATGTGAGCGGCATTCCAACCTATGTGATGTCACATCCAGCAATTAATGAACGATTGGTCTATCTGGATACCACAATGAGTGCCAGGCCTGAATTTACAAAAAATGCTAATAATTTACGATCTTTTTCATTCAAGAAAATCAAGATGCGCATCCAGGCATTATATAGCAGGAATCATCCCACACATTATTATGAAAACCAACTCAAAAGCAATCCAGATGATTTTTTGAGCCATTATGGATATGGTCTCAGACTGGCTGTTTCTGGTAAACGAAAAGGCGCTGTCGCTGAATTAAGAAAAGCATTACAAATGCGACCTTTTGATTCGGATATTTTAAGAGATACTGGTATTGCTTACTTTTATGCTGGTAATTACTCACAAGCAGCCAAATATTTACAAAGTGCCTACAATATTGCTTCAAATGACTATGAATGTCAATTCTTTCTGGGTCGCACCCATGAAAATCTGGGAAAAAGCGATCTTGCTCTGGATTTATGGGAACATCTGTTAATTATCAACCCAAATCAAAACAGGTTACATTACCACCTTGGAACGTTGTATGGTCGTATTGGAAAAATGGGTGATGCACATTATCATCTCGGTGTATTTTATCAGACAGCAAATAATATGAAACTCGCACGCTTTCATATCCAAAAAGCGATGACACATATTGATAAATCATCAAATCGCTATAAAGAAATGAAAGAATTATTAAAAAAGACCACTCATAAAAAAGGATAATATAAAATGAAATCCAATCAAACAGTGATGTTAATTATTTTAGATGGTTGGGGCTATCGTTCTGAATCATCATGTAATGCCATTGCACAGGCAAGAACACCTTATCTGGATTACTTGTTCAAAACCTATCCACATACATTGCTAAAATGTTCAGGAAACGCTGTTGGACTTCCTGATGGTGTTATGGGGAATTCAGAAGTAGGCCATCTGAATATTGGGGCAGGACGTGTTGTATTACAAGATATGCTTCGAATTGACGCTGCAATTGAAGACAATACATTGCAAACCAATCCGGCCTTTACTGATTTAATTTCCAAAATAAAGCAAACAGGCGGTCGAATGCATCTGATGGGTTTACTTTCTGATGGTGCGGTTCACAGCCATATCAATCATTTATTTGCTTTAATTCTTATGGCAAAATCACATGAAATTCCAATTCGTATTCATGCGATCATGGATGGCAGAGATACGCCGCCGGACAGTGGATTATCTTACTTGAGACAACTGGAAAACTTTATCTATGAACATAACTGGGGACAAATTGCCAGTATTTCGGGAAGATTTTATGCAATGGACAGGGACAAACGATGGAATCGTATTGCACGTGCTTATGATATGTATACTTCTGTTCAAGGGCAATCAGAATCTGACGCAATTAAAGCCATACAAAAATCCTATGAACAGGGTAAAACAGATGAGTTTGTTGTTCCCACTTGCATGAAATCTAACAATGCCCTTAACGACAATATCTTGCAGGATGGTGATGGTGTCATTTTTTTCAATTTTCGTGCTGATCGCGCAAGAGAGATCACGGCTGCATTGACCCAGGATCAATTTGATTCTTTTGAACGAAATAATCGGCCAAAACTTGCTGGATATGTATGTATGACCCAATATGACAGCCATTTGAATTTACCAGTTGCTTTTCCACCGATTCAACTCAAACAAATATTTGGTGAAATTCTTTCAAAGAAAGGGTATCGTCAACTCCGCATTGCTGAAACAGAAAAATACGCGCATGTCACCTACTTTTTCAATGGTGGTGAGGAAGTTGCCTTTGAAAATGAAGACCGAAAATTGATACCATCACCACGAGAGGTTGAAACCTATGATCTAAAACCAGAAATGAGTGCAAGAGAAGTTTCACTGGCTGTGCAGGATGCGCTTTCATCAAAAACATATGATGTTATTGTTCTCAATTTTGCCAACCTTGATATGGTTGGGCATACCGGTATCATGGATGCTGCGATCAAAGCTGCTGAGACTGTCGATGCCTGTGTTCAAGAAGTAGTAGAAAAATTATTGTCTATGTCTGGATTTGCGTTGATCACCGCTGATCATGGTAATGCTGAACGTATGTGTGATAAAAATGGAAAACCGCATACCGCTCATACCACCCTACCAGTACCCCTTATCCTGGTTAAGAATGATACTGATGCTAAACTTCGTTCTGATGGTGTTATTGGAGATATTGCACCGACTTTATTCGCATTAATGGGTATTAACAAACCAGAAGAAATGAGTGGAAAGTCTTTGTTGGTGTAATTTAGTTGAGGAAAACCATGAATAAAAATTACAATGCATATACATTGGCCATTGACTTGGGCACATCAGGCCCGAAAGTTGCTTTATTATCAATGAAAGGAGAAATTGTTCAAAGCCTTGTGGAACCAACATCCTTGTTGCTGAAAAATCAAGGTGGGGCTGAACAAAATCCGGATGAATGGTGGGAAGCAATTAAAAGGGGTGTCCATCGCATACTGGGTCAGAGTAATGTTCAAAAAGATAAGATTTTAGCAATTTGCTGTACAGCCCAATGGTCTGGAACTGTGCCTGTAGATAAGGAAGGAAAGCATTTAATGAATGCGATCATCTGGATGGATTCAAGGGGGGCACCATTTGTTAAAGATTTAACCGGCGGTTGGCCAGAGTTAAAAGGATATGGGCTGTGGAAAGCTATGAATTGGATTTATTATACAGGCGGCATTCCTACACATTCTGGAAAAGATTCCATTGCCCATATATTGTATATCAAACATAAACTTCCGGATGTTTATGATCGCACATATAAATTTTTGGAGCCAAAGGATTATCTCAATTGTCGCTTAACTGGTGAATTTGCATCATCCTATGATGCCATTGCACTGCACTGGTTGACAGACAATCGGGATATCAACAAGGTCTCCTATTCCGACAGATTGATCAACTGGGCTGAATTAGATCGCGAAAAATTGCCCAATCTCAAAAAATCTATTGATATTTTAGGCTATCTTTTACCAGCTGTGGCGGATGAACTCGGCCTGTCACGTACAACAAAGGTTGTTATGGGATCGCCTGATATACAGTCAGCAGCTGTTGGTTCTGGTGCGATTAATGATTTTAAACCGCATCTTTATATTGGGACATCATCCTGGCTGAGCTGTCATGTCCCTTTTAAAAAAACCGATATTTTTCAAAATATGGCGTCCCTGCCATCCGCCATACCCGGCAAATATTTTATTGCTGCAGAACAAGAAACAGCGGGGGCATGTATTCATCACTTAAAGGATAACCTTTTCTTTCCAGATGATTCATTAAATGTTGAAAAAGGCGTACCAAATGATTTTTATGATAAACTGACACAACTTGCCGAATCTGTTTCACCACTTGACCAGAAAGTTCTTTTTACACCCTGGTTATATGGGGAACGTACACCTTTTGATGATCATCATATTCGAGCAGGCTTTTACAATATTTCATTAAATACAAAACGCGCACATTTAGTCAGGGCAGTGTTTGAAGGTGTTGCCTTTAATGCACGTTGTCTGTTAAATGGCGTGGAATCTTTTACCGGTCAATCTATGGAAAGCATTCATATGATTGGTGGGGGCGCACAGTCAGATTTATGGTGCCAGATACATGCCGATATTTTGGATCGGGTCATCAAACAAATCAGACAGCCTGTTCAGGCAAATGCAAGAGGTGCGGGGTTTATTGCCGCTGTTGCATTGAATGAATTAGACTGGAAGGATATTGTTGATTGTATTAAAATTGAAAGTATATTCCATCCAAGTTCAAAATATCGTGATCATTATCATCAAATGTTTGATGAATTTATGAATATCTATCGCAATAATCGTCATATGTATCAGCGTTTGAATGAAGTATGATCGTCCATCTTGATGAAATGAAACAATTTTAGTCGGAAGGGCGAACATTTTTCCCTAACTTAAACATAGGACTCTATCAGAATGATTCAATTCAATCGCATTTTAAAGCAATTGTTTCATTTTCAATATAAGCAAATATTTTCTGGTTATTTTAAACGTTTCTTTTTTTCTGAACAATCATTTTCAGCCTTAAGAAAGCTGTAGACACCATGATCGACATCATTCAGTATCCATCGTTTAACAGTATTCTCATTACATGATTATATATCACCTTTAGCAGCTTTTTCCAATGCAGCAATACTTTGCCCTGCTTTATTTTGAAGTTCTTTATATTCGTTAGCTGGTACTGAATCAGCCACTATTCCGGCACCAACCTGAATCGTAAACTCGTTATTTCTGAACAAAATCGTGCGGATGGCGATACACATATCCATGATATTATTTGGGCCAAAATATCCAACAGCTCCAGCATATGGTCCGCGTGCCGCACTTTCCAATTCATCAATAATCTCCATTGCTCTGACTTTAGGCGCACCGGAAACTGTTCCGGCAGGAAATCCAGCTTTTAGAGCATCTATGGCATCCTTGTCATCTTGAAGCAGCCCCTCAACTTGTGATACAATATGCATCACATGACTGTATCGAACAACTGACATATATGGTTTGACAGAAACTGTCCCATATTGTGCCACACGACTGATATCATTTCTGGCCAGATCTACAAGCATGATATGTTCGGCAGTTTCTTTTTCGCAAGCCAATAATTCTTTTTCAAGGGCTTGATCCTTTTCAGGGTTATCAGAGCGCCCGCGCGTGCCGGCAATTGCCATAATATATGCTTTTTGATGATTGACTTTAACCAGGGTTTCTGGGGAGGATCCAACCAGATGATAGTCGCCAAAATCCAGAAAAAACATATAGGGCGAGGGGCTTCTCAATCTGAGATGTCTGTAGACCTCAAAAGGATGTAAATCCATTTTTCCTTTAAATTGATCTGATAAGACCACCTGAAATATATCACCAGCACGAATATATGACTTGGCCTTTGTAACTGCGGAACAATAACGTTCTTTTTCGGGTTGCGTGATTTCAATAGATGATGCTTTTGATGGCAAAATTAATGGTGAAGAAAGTTTTTTCTCCATTTCAGATAGTTTTTCTTTGCATATATCCAAATCTTTATCCAGAACAAACAAGGTCATCATTCGGCGAAGATGATCAAAGATAATATATCGTGAGGGAAAAATGAGTCTGGCAATGGGCATGCTGTTTTTGTGGTGCGATGGCAGTCTTTCAATCAACCGCACAGCATCGAACCCGACAAAACCCATCAGTGAACCCAATGTGGGTAGTGGTAAATTTTTTTCACATTGAAAACGCTTCAATGTGCTTCTGATCAGGTCAAAAAATTGCTCTCTTGGAAAAGTCTCCTGCGTATTGTTTTCTTCACAACAAATTTGATTTTCATCCATTTCCATTGAAAAAACAGGATCATAGGCAATAATTGAATATCGTCCAGTAATTTCTTTTTTTTCAACACTTTCCAACAAAAAAGAATCTTTAAGATTGTAGCACAGTTTCAAGTAAACAGAAACCGGTGTTTCAATATCTGCCAGTTTTTCTTTTTGCATGACATTAAGATGCCGCATATATCACTCCTTTGTGCCTTGAAAATTGAATGCATTCCCAGATATATTATCCAGGAATGCGAGAGGAATTAAAGCATTTCAAGTGCGCAAGCCATAGAAACACCACCACCACCGCAAAGTGTTGCCATGCCAAGATTTTTATTTTGTTTTTTCATTGCATACATAAGTGTCACCATAATTCTTGCGCCAGTCGCACCTACAGGATGACCCAAACCAATACCCGAACCATTGATATTGGTTTTTTCTCGATCCAATCCCAATTCAATTTCACATCCAAGGTATTGGGCAGCAAATGCTTCATTGAGCTCAATAAGGTCAAAATCATTTATTGTGTAGGAACTGTTTTTCAAAAGGTGGTTGACAGCCGGTACTGGTGATAAACCCATCACAGAAGGATGGCAGGCACCGCGTCCAACAGCTGTTATTTTTGCAATGGGTGTAAGGCCAAGTTCTTTGGCTTTTTCTTCAGCCATGATCAACATACCGGCTGAACCATCATTGATTCCACTGGAATTGCCAGCAGTAACTTTCCCAGTTTTTGGAACAAATGCAGGCGGCAGGCTTTGTAATTTTTCAAGGGTCATGCCTGGACGAAAATGCTCATCTTTATCAAATATCAGCGGAGGCTTCTTTCGTTGCGGTACTTCAATTGGAACAATTTCATCCTTAAATGAACCATCATTGGTAGCTCTTTCAGCGTTATTGTGGCTTCGCAATGCAACTTCATCCATTTGTTCACGAGAAATATTATGATGTTGGGCAATAAATTCAGCAGTGTGCCCCATAATATATGGTTTACCAACAAAATAGCTCAATGGCGGTTTTGTTTCATCCACAGGGCCATCTTCAGGATGCGGAATCAAATGCGAACCGCAATGAAGTGCATGTATCATTGAATCGACAAAAGCCTGATCCTGAAGCCGACATCCCCACCGCGCACCAGTCACACTGTATGGCGCACCAGACATATGTTCAACACCACCGGCAAGAATAACATCTGCCATACCTGCTTGGATCATTGCTGTGCCGGATAAAACAGCTTCCATACCAGAAATACAAACACGATTAATTGTCACTGCTGTAACATGATCTGGTATTCCGGCCATTAAAGCACCAACTCTTGCAATATTCAAAGAATCGTGGTGTTCCAGACAACAGCCATACCGGATGTCATCAATGATACTCGGATCAATGCCTGCTCGTTTAACTGTTTCTTTTAATGTTACTGATGCAATAGTTGCACCATTAAGATCTCGAAGTGTTCCGCCAAACGCTCCAATGGCTGTTCGACATGCGGATACAATAACTACGTTTCTCATATATTCTCCTTAATAGTTAACAGGTGTAACCTGCACCAAACACAAACAAGTTTAGCTTTGATGGACAATCATGCTAAAACCTTTGAAATAAAAGTTGTAAAAAAATACGCTTAGCGTTTGGTGTCAGATTGACACAGATATTGTTTTACAACAATCTATGTAAGGGCGAACCTTATGTTCACCCTTCGAAATGTATTATAAACTTGCAAATGATTTTTCATGAATCTGAATGGTCGCATCATTACTGCCTTTGATTGCTTCAATTCGTCCAAGTGTTTCCGGCAAGAGTGCCATGATAAAATGTTCCGCTGCCTTGATAACACCTGCATAAAAAGAAGCATCCTTATTCTTATCGTAAAAGGCATTCAAATCATCACCTAATTTATTTCCACACAGTTTTTCGAGCTTGGGCAGTGCAGTATTTGCACGCCATAAAAGCATCCATCCCATGATCACATCACCCATTGCGCGTAGAAAAGGGGATGCAAAGGCAAATGCGGTCCGAAGTTTAGGTGACATGGCAGTTGTTCCCATATGCATGGCAGCTTCACCAAGTTTGTTTAAAGCATTATCAAGATTTTCGGCCAATGGTTTAAGCTGTTGATGCTCTTTGGCAATTGCAGTGGTTTTTTGAACATCCTGCATAAACCTCATAAATACCTGACCTTTTTTCATGCCTAACTTTCTTGCCAATAAATCCATTGCCTGAATACCATTGGTGCCTTCATAGATCGAAGCGATTTTACAATCTCTTGCCAGTTGTTCAATCGGGTATTCTTGTGTATATCCATAGCCACCATAAACTTGCATGGCATCAATACAAACCTGATATCCCAGATCTGTACAATATGATTTGATCAAAGGGATAAGCAGTTCAATCTGATCTTTTGCATGTTCACGAGTTTCTTCAGAATCACCTGACTTTTCAATATCAAATAAACTGGTGACATAATAAAGAAAGCTGCGCATACCATCAACATAGGCTTTCATATTTAAAAGCATGCGTCGAACATCAGGATGATTAATAATTGATACAGAGGGTGCATCCGCATCAAAAGTTTTTTCTAATTCCTTCCCTTGTAAACGCTCGCGTGCATAGTTTACTGCCAATTGATACGCACATGATGCATGATAGAATCCCTGAGCCCCCACTCCCAGGCGTGCTTCATTCATCATGTTAAACATGATTTTCATACCTTTATTTGGTTCGCCCAATAAAAATCCGCGACATTTTCCTTTTCCGCCCAGGGTCAAACTACAGGTGGCGCTCCCCTTTATCCCCATCTTATGCTCAATGCCTGTACAAACGACATCATTATGTTCGCCTATTTTTCCATTTTTATCGACCCAGAGTTTGGGTACAATAAACAAAGATATTCCTTTTGTCCCTTTGGGGGCGCCTTCAATTCTGGCTAACACTGGATGAATAATATTTTCAGACAAATCATGATCACCATTGGTGATAAAAATTTTATTTCCAACAATATTATAGGTACCATCATCATTTGGCGTTGCAGTTGTTGCCAAAGCACCAACATCGGATCCGGCATCCGGTTCTGTTAATAGCATAGTGCCACCCCAATGACCGGTGTATAATTTTTTAAGAAATAAATGTTTTATCTGATCTGTTCCAAACAATTCAATCATTTTGCCAGTCCCATGACCCATAAGCGCATAGGCAGTCATGGCAAAATTAGCGCCAACAATATATTCAAGTGCCGCAGCGGCAACCACATTGGGCAATCCTTGACCTCCCAGCTCAGGATCTTCGGTCATGCTCGTCCATTCACCTTCAAGAATGAGTTTATGAGCCCGATGATAACATTTGGGAACTTTTACTTCACCTTTATCAAACTGAACTTCTTCTTTGTCACCTTCTGCATAAGTGGGGAGTATTTCTTTAACCGCAAGATTTCTTGCCTCATTAATTAATAAATCAATCATTTTTCGATTCAAATTGTCATATGCATCGGTTTTGGTTATTTTTTCTACATCGAGTTGTTCATATAAAATAAAATCAATATCTCGACGATCACTTATTAATTGCGCCATTAATTTGCTCCTTTAATTATTCATGCTCAATGTTCAAGTGTTCGTATTTAAAAGTTGGGGGAACATGTTTGCCTCAGACAAAACCGAATTCCAACCAATGTCCGAAACCACCCCAATCTGTAAATACACCCTGTTCAATCTTTTTTGTCTTGACTATTGAAAAGTTGGTAGTGCTCGTTCCCAGGCTCTGCCTGGGAACTTTGTTTGGGCGGCTCTACCGGGCTCTACCGGCTTTGCATTGAACAGGTGACATTGAGTCCAATTTTTTTTTATCAACATCAAAAGCACAGACACATCAGGTTTTGAATTACGCGTCAATCTGGCTTCTTTTGATATCCATTATTCTTTTTACCATTCATTGGCAATAATCATAGACATGACATCACTGGTGAAAGTCCAAAAGAGAATCACATATGTTTTTTTGTAAATTAGTGCCATACTTCATTATCGCATCCCATAACAGTTCA
>Ga0272440_1002330_pt1 | contig 14876 bp, 5 predicted proteins | sample SSMMMBAug17_FD_192440 | JGI IMG/M metagenome (GOLD analysis project Ga0272440, IMG submission 192440) | Marine sediment archaeal communities from Little Sippewissett salt marsh, Falmouth, MA, United States - SSM-MMB-Aug17 | ecosystem: Environmental > Aquatic > Marine > Wetlands > Sediment ... | reverse complement strand
ACTGCCTTCATCAATGGTTTGATCGTCAATATCAGATACAATGGGTGGATCATTGACTGGACGAACAGTGAATAAAACCTCAGTATATGCAGTTAATCCACCGGGATCTGAAGCAATAAACGTAATTGTTTCTGAACCAAACCAGTTTTCATCGAGTATTGTGATAGTAGCTGTGTCGTCAGTGATAGATACTTGCAGCTGATCTTGAGTTATTGGTGACCACTGAATTTCAGACAGTTCATTATCAATATCGCTAATATACTGATTGAGTGAGATGGTTGAAAATGCAACGCCTTCATCAGTGGTTTGTTCAGGAATTGATGAAATGACAGGCGCATCATTAACAGGGTTCACTTGAAAAATAACAGAATCACTGTCTGTGAGGCCTTGACTGTCTGTGGCTGTAAAGGTTATTGTTTCAGTGCCATACCAATCTTCATCTGGAATGACAATGCTGGCAATGCGGTTTTGAATGGTAACATTTAATTCTTGGGTGCCAGAGAACATCCATGAAATCTGGGATGTTTCATTGTCAATATCGTGAACATGATTATCCAGATGAATGGTGGCAAAAGACTCTCCTTCATTGATTTCCTGATTGCCGATATTTGAGACCACCGGTGGATCATTAACCGGACGAACAGTGAATGAAACAATGGCATTGTCTGACAATCCAAGAGGATCGGTTGCAGTGAATGTCATAGTTTCAGTGCCAGACCAATTTTGATTCTTTATTGTGATCGTGGCAATATTATCAGTGATATATACTTGAAGATTATTCTGAGATGTTGCCGACCAATGAATGTCTGAGATATCATTATCCACATCGCTGATATACTGATTCAAAGGAATAGTCGAAAATGGGGTGCCTTCATCAGTGGTTTGTTTGGGAATCGTTAATATGACAGGCGCATCATTAACAGGGTTTACTTGAAAAGTGGCAGAATCACTGTCTGTAAATCCTTTACTGTCTGTGGCTGTAAAGGTAATTGTTTCAGTGCCAGACCAGTTGATATCTGGAATGACAATGCTGGCAATGCCATTGTGAATGCTAACATCTAATTCTTGCATGCCTGAGAATGTCCATGTAATCTGGGAAAAGTCGTCATCAATATCTTGAACATAACTATCCAGACGAATAGTGTCAAAAGAGTGACCTTCATTGATTTCCTGATTGCCGATATCTGATACCACAGGCGGATCGTTCACCGGTCGAACAGTGAATGAAACAGCAGTATATGCAGTCAAGCCACCTGGATCGTTTGCTGTAAAAGTAATGGTTTCAGTGCCATACCAGTTTTCATTGTTAATTGTGATGGTGGCAATATCATCAGTAATAGACACTTGCAGATTATCCTGAGCTTTTGCTGACCAGCTAATGTCAGAGAGATCATTGTCAGCATCGCTGACATATTGGGACAATTTAATCGTCGGAAATTGTGAGCCCTCATCAGTAATTTGTTCAGGGATTGATGATATAACAGGCGCATCATTGACAGGGTTTACCTTAAAGGTGGCAGAATCACTGTCTGTGAGGCCTTCAGTGTCTTTTGCTGTAAAGGTAATTGTTTCACTGCCAGACCATTCCTTGTCTGGAATAACAATACTGGCAATGCGATTTTGAATGATCACATTTAATTCTTGTGCGCCTGAAACAGTCCATATGATCTGGGAATCGTCATTGTCGATATCTTCAACATAGCCATTCAGGTTAATATTGGTAAAAGAATGCCCTTCATTGATTTCTTGATTTTTGATATCTGATACCACAGGTGGATCGTTGATAGGACGAACAGTGAAGAATACTGGAGTATATGCAGTCAATCCACCAGGATCCTTTGCAATGAATGTAATTGTTTCAGTACCAGACCAGTTTTCGTCTTTACTTGTTATTGTGGCACTGTCGTCAGTGATAGATACTTGCAGGTTATTCTGAGTTATTGCTGACCAGTTAATTTCAGACAGTTCATTATCAATATCGCTGATATATTGATTTAAAGACAGTGTCAGAAATGAAGAACCTTCATCAATGGTTTGTTCAGGGATCGTTGATATGACAGGTGCATCATTAACAGGGGTTACTTTAAAAGATGCAGAATCACTGTCTGTGAGGCCTTCAATGTCTGTGGCTGTAAAGGTAATTGTTTCAGTTCCAGACCAGTCCTGATTGGGAATGACAATGCTGGCCATACGATCTTGAATGGTGACAGAGAGCTGTTGCGCGCCTGAGAACGTCCATATGATCTGGGAATCTTCATTTTCAACATCCTGAACAAAAAAATCCAGTTTGATAGTGGCAAAAGCGCCTCCCTCATTGACTTCCTGATTGCCAATATCTGACACCACAGGCGGATCGTTGACAGGGCGAACAGTGAATAAAACAGCAGTATATGCAGTCAAGTTACCGGGGTCGGTTGCAGTGAACGTTATTGTTTCAGTGCCATTCCAGTTTTCAATGATATTTGTGATCGTGGCAATGCCATGGGTAATTGATACCTGAAGGTTATCTTGGACTGATGTTGACCATCTCATTTCAGAGGGGTCATTATCAATATCGGTGACATATTGGTTTAATGTGATTGTCAAGGGGTGGTCTTCATCAATGGTTTGATCCGGAATACTCAATATTCTGGGTGGATCATTGACAGGGTTCACAGTAAAGATAACCGATTGACTGTCTGAAGCGTTCTCATCATCCTGGGCAGTAAATGTAATGGTTTCTGTGCCATACCAGTCGGAACTGGTGGTAAGGACACTGGCAACATTATTGTTAAGGGAAACTTGCAGTTTACTATTGCCTGAGTAAGTCCATGAAATGTCTGAATCATCAACATCTGTTGCTTTCAAAATTATGGCTCTAAACAAATTGCCTTCATCAATGGTCTGATTTTCTATGTCTGAGATCACAGGAGCATCATTGACATTTGTGACAACAAACTGAACCATCTGGTTTGCAGTCAAGCCACCGGAGTCTGTGGCAATAAAATAAATATTTTCTGTACCAAACCAGTTTTCATCGGTGATTGTAATGCTGGCAATACCATTGGCAACGCTTATTTCCAGGTTATTGAGTCCTTGTATGGTCCAGGCCAGTTGTGTATCCTCAATATCAGATGCATATAGGGTTAAGTTAATATTTGTAAAAGAGTTTCCTTCAGCAACTGTCTGCACTGGAATGGGTGTGAAATTGGGAGTATCATTGATTGGGGACACTGAAAATACCGATGTGTCACTGGCGGATAAACCATCTGGATCAGTAGCTGTAAAAGTGATTGTTTCAGCGCCATTCCAGTTGTTATCAGGCGGTGAAATAGTGACAATTCTATCCTTAATAGTGACAGAGAGGTCGGATTGACCGGCAGCAGACCAGATAATTTCTGTGTAGGCATGATCAGCATCAGAAATAAAAACATCCAGGGAGAATGGCGTAAAATTGTTGCCTTCAGCAATCGTTTGACCTGGAATGTTTGAAAGTTCGGGTTTGGATATCAATGATATGGTAAAAAGCTGTGCCTGACTTTCTGCTTTGAATGTTTGGGATCCATCATTGGCAATGCAGGAAATCATCACACTTTCATAGATATCTGGTTGTGTGGCAATATCCAGCGTAATTGTTGTTTGGTTGGACTCAAGGGCGACCTGATATTGTGTGTCATCCAACTGCGTTATTGGGCTTGATGCCTCAACTGAGACAATCGTGATAACATCTGATTCACTTGTTTGAAGAGAAAAGGTAATTGTTGTTTGCTCTGGATCAGAAAGGGTAAACTGAAGATTATCCAGTGATGTTGATGGTGCAATCAAATGGTGCTGTGGCGAAATAGTTTGAATCTGGGGAGGGGTATTTAAGTCATTGCTATAAAAAATTGTGGTATTGGGTTGATGGATCACCAGCCCAATTGGATCAAAGTCTTTTTCTGGATTTCCAAAATTGGAGCCAATGACAATGGGTGAGTTAATATATACGCGATCATTAACAAGTTTTGTAACCCCATAACTGTCTGATGTAAGCGTATTGCCTGAAACCGTGACATAATCCGCCCATACCTGTATACCATTGCCACCATTGATTATGGTATTGTTTTGAATTATCGAGTGACTGGAATCAATGTTTTGGGCCTCCACATGAATGGATGCATAATCATAATCCGGGGTGTTATCGTTTTCAGCTTTGATATTACATTCTTGCAACTCATTATTTGAAACCAGGGTGTGAGTGCCGCAAACATTTATTCCGCTAAAATCAATATAGGATATTGTATTACCAGTAATTTCAACACGATCTGATGGGCCAGTGCCTGGATATTCGGAGCGAATGCCATCTTTACAGTGTGTAACTGTATTTCCAGCGACAACCGATTCTGACTGTGTGAGTATTGCAAAGCTGGTGGTGTTTTCAATTCTGTTTGCTACAATATTGGCCTGCCCGCCGGAATCCACAACAATGCCTTTGTTGCCGCCATCAATACGATTATTCTGAATCAATGTGTTTTCTGAAAAAAAGGTTTCATATTTAAGGCACAGAATGCCATCGCCATCTGAACTAATGATATCATTTCCAATTATCTGCACATTATTATTGCCCACATGATTCAATATAGCAGCATCTCTGGCATTAATAATGGTGTTATTGATAATTATTGCATCATGAGCCTCTCCATTAACATAGCCATTTCGAATACCAAATCGCTGAGCATTTTTTACAATATTGCACGTGATAGTGGCGGAGGGGCCACCGGCAATCATCAAGGCCGATTTGGCAATTCTGTTGTTTTCATCCTGATATGGAGGCACCTCTGAACTGTCGATAGTAAAACCATTGATTTCAACACCATTGCCCCGGGTATTGACAAATATCTGGCCAACAATGACCGATTCATGTCCCCGGTCACTCGTGCCGCTGGTGTATTCATCTGCATGAGCACCAATTAGACGAACCACATGGGTCAATCCTTTGGGGGAGGGATTGACTAACAGTGGTCCTCCATTGGGTGGGATTATCCAATAATCTCCAATAAATAAAGTTTCTGTGTAACGTCCGGCCTTGACACGAACTGTATCGTTTTGACCAGCCTTATCAATAGCGTCTTGAATGCACGTGTATGTGCAATTATCGGCGCAAACAGTCAATTCTGCTGCGTTTGATGCTGGTACACAACACAGGATAGCCAATACGGCCCACAAGCATACATGAGCCAAACTCGAATTTTTCATTGTTTTCAGAGTGTTAATAATTGAAAATTCCATTTGTCCTCCAAAGTTAATGTTTAGGGGTTCTAATAATAATAGACACAGAAAAATCGTTTTTCTTACACTTTTTTTGAAATTATAAAAAATGTTGTAAATCTATCCAATTAAAGAAATCTTTTATTTATGGCATAAATTTGGATTTTTTTCAAATATATCTTTTGAGTATTTCCAAAAAGTAGCGAGTTGGATTTTGTAATGAGCAAGAATCCTTTGTGAAAGGTAGGGGCAATGTGTGGTCTAACGAACACGTTCGCCATCCATTGCCTGAAAAATTTTATTGCGGCCTCTTGTGATGATTGTTTGATGATCTGTTAAAGGCAGTTCGATAAACCGAATTAATGATGGAAAAGAGTCTGCCAGTTGTTTTCCCATGTTGACAGGAATGATAGCATCGTTTGTGCCATGAAACAGATAAACTTTACATTGTGGTGTTTTTTGGGCGATTTCCAAGAGCCGGTCATGATTATCCAAATGATGTGTCAGCAAGTAACAAAATGGAATGCCCACAACACGTTTTGCCATGTCTGCAAGGCTTGTGAATGGTGCAAGAAGGATGATTTTTTGGCAGGGATGGCGGGATGCAAAATCAAGGGCGATGGCAGATCCCAATGAATGGCCTATTGCATTTAACTGTGTTTTGGATGCCATCTGGATTGATTCATATCGTTTAAACAATGTTTCCAATGCGTTGTCAGCAGATTGCGCAATGGATGAAGGGCTTGCGTTTCCCTCACATTTGCCATAGCCCGGGTACTCAATTAAAAAATAGGCAGATGATCCATCAGAGTAGTGGTCTAAAAAACGATCAAACCAGTCAAGAGCCAGTGAGCCATTGCCCCCAAACATGATCCACAAACGTTTGGGCGGCATGATTGATTGCCCTTTGTAAAAAAAGGATATTTGTTTTCCCTGGCCTGTCTCATATTCAATTTGCACAACCTTTTTCAAACTGTTGTCATAAGCGGTATTATAAGACCTCGGGTGGTAGATCATACGTTGCTGAATGGACAAAAATCCATAGGCAAAAACGCCCAAAATGCAACAGGCTCCTGATAGTTTAAATAATGTTGTCAAAATACTCATTCTAAATCACTATGTCTCAATCCAGATAGAGCCAATCAGGTCTATCTGGGTGATGATTAATCAGGCAAATAAATTTCGCTGGGCGGCAGCACTTAGGTAAACAGATAGCGCAACACCGGATTGATCCTCAACGCCGGCTAAATAGTTTTTCAATTGTTCATCTTCGCGCTTTTCAATAAGGGCATGGGTCGTGGATATAAACTTATCCATGTTTGGTCCGCCGGTTTTATCCAGTTTTTTGGCAGCATTTAAAAAGCTGTCTTGTTGTTGTCCCTGGAGTCGATTGGCCATGGGAACGATCCGGCTATCTCCTATTTCAGAAGTATCTATTACCAGTCTGCCGGTTTCAGCATCCAATTCTTCAATACGTTCTTCAATTCTCTCAACTGGTGTGTGATCTCGTTCTTCTTCAGTGGTAACCCCTTTGGTATCAATATAATTCCCCATATCTGCATTGGCTTTTTCTGTTTCAGTCATGGCTTCTCGGTTTTCTTCACCAGTCAATTCTTCGCGTTTATTGACCAGCTCGCCTTGTTTTTCTTGAAGTGCCTCAGCTTTTTCTTCAGCTTTTTCTACAGGATTTTTGTCTCGCTGTTCATCAGGTACAATACCTTTGGCATCCAATCGCCCGCCAAATGTTTCTTTGGCTTTCTGCATTTCTGACATTTTTTCAGTATCTTTTTGACCGGTCAAGGCTTCAGATTTTTGGATTTTTTCACCCATTTTTTCTATCATTGCCGCCATTTCTTCTTGTGCAATTTCAGGTGGTTTTTTGTCCCGCTCTTCATCAGGCACGACACCACCTGAATCCACTCGACCGCCCATGAGCTTTCTAACTTTTTCTGTTTCCGACATTTCCCCTGACACTTCCTGGCCAGTCATTTGTTCAGGTTTTTCGATACGTTCTCCCATTTTTTCAATCATTTGCTGCAATTGTTCTTCAGCTTCTTCAGGCGGGGATTTTTTGCGGTCATCTTCAGGCACAACCCCTTTGACATCCAGACGATTTCCCATGCGCATTTTGGCTTTTTCCATGTCTGTCATGTCTTCATCAATTTCTTCACCAGTAATTTTTTCATGTTTATCAACACGTTCTCCCATTTTATCAACCATTTGTGTGACTCTCTCCTCAGCAGCTTCAGGTGGCGTTTTTTCGTCATTTTTCTTGTCAGGGCTGACTTCAAGCTTATTTCCCAATGCTTTATTGGCTTTTTCTGCAGGTGTCATGTCTTCGGTATTTTCTTTGCCGGTCAATTCTTTGGGTTTGTCAATCAGCTCTCCCATTTGTTTATCCAGTTTCTCGATTCTTTCTTGTGCCCGCTCAGGAAATGTTTTGTTTGCATCAGTTTCTCTGGCAACACCATTTTTATCCACTGAACTACCAATTTTTTCTCTGCCTTTTTCAGCCTCAGATTTTTCGCGTTTATTGCCTTCAATTCCCCATTCATCAGGACGTTCTATCAACTTGCCAGTCACATCTTTAAGCTGTTCATGACTTTCCTTTGCCTGTTCAACAGGTGTTTGATGTTTTGCGCGTTCTTCTTCAGAAACAGCACCCGACTGATCAATATATCCCCCCAATTGTTCTCTGATTTGTTCAGTGGGGGTCTGTTCACTTTTGTCCTTTTGTTCATTGATTAGTTTACTATATTGTCGCTTCATCATACCAGTGACATCAATCAATTCTTGGGCATTTTCAGCCGCTTTTTCAGCTTCTGTTAATGTGACATCAAGCTCATTATCAAACATGATTTGTGCGGGTTCTGGTTCAACACGATTATATCGCTCCATTTCTTCTTCAATACGCTTTTGCAAACGTTGGCGAAGACGTTCATCCTGATTATCATAGTTAAATAAATCTTCAACTTCCTCCTGCCCATTCTTTTCTTTTGAAAGGATTGCAATCATTTCTCGCATGGCTTTGCTGTCAATATTTGGCACTCCCTGTAAATCTCTAGTCACCTTACTGATTTCAAGAGAAAAATCATCAGCAGCAGGGACTTTTTGTCCTTCGGATAAATTTTTTACCTGTTTTTGTGCCTGTTGACTTTGTCGAACACGGTTGACATCCGTGGTTTTTTGAATGGGCGTTGTGGCTTGCAAACTTGTATTGATATCCATTGTAGACTCCTTTTTTTATCAGACCCATAATTGCATTTATGCAATTATTAGGGGGTTAAACTCAAAAATTTCGAACCCAAAATTTATTAAAATTACAATATTAATCGACACTAAGATGAAATTGCTTTAGTTCGTCTTATGTTGAAAATCATATGGGGCAGACCTTGATTGTTTTGATTAAATGGGGGTCACTTCTTCATTTATCATTTGAGTGGCACTCAAGGGAGTGTAACCAAAATAGACTGAATTTTGGTTACACTCAATCAAGGTCTGACTTCATTGCCACCTAACTTTTAACAAAAATGAGGATGCCAAAAATTTCTGATGATTACTTATATGGAAATTTATAGTTGATTCTTTATTATTTATCAGGTAAAAAAATTGAAAAATCAAGGGAAAAAATTTCCTTATAAATATTCGAAAAATACGTTTCCCATTTTAAGAGGGCATTTATTTTTCGAGACTTGCTTGTTACGACTTAGGAATACTTTGAAAATAATATCCTCATTTCATAGATCGTACAAAAAAGCAAGGACGCGTAGAGACGTAGCATGCTACGTCTCTACAGTACATTTACCTCAAAACGTACAATATCAATAATGGGGAAGTTATTTTTAGAGGAATACTTTGAAAATAATATCCTCATTTCATAGATCGTACAAAAAAGCAAGGACGCGTAGAGACGTAGCATGCTACGTCTCTACAGTACATTTACCTCAAAACGTACAATATCAATAATGGGGCTAGTTATTTTTAGAGCATTCCTTACTTTAAACAAGAAGGCAAAACAATGATAAAAATATCAGATATTAAAGGTATTAACAAGCTGGTAACAGACAGTGTTTCCGGCGTTACAGAAATTGTCTCAACAATGCATAAAACCATAGACAATACGCCTGGACTATGTGGTGCGACAACATTCGGGCCAATTGGCAAAATTTCAGACATTGTGTACAATAGCATTCATAGTGTCAACAATCTTGTGCGCGACTGTATTGATACGATTCTTAGCGAGCTTGAACCTATTATTGACAACGAAAAAAACTTTCCTGAGCGTGATGCTGTATTATCTGCTTTAAATGGTGTATTGGGAGATTACCTGGTTAAACACAACAATCCACTGGCAATCCCCATGACAGTGCAGCAATACAAACAGCCACCTTTGAACCTGGAAACACTTTCAGAAAAACTGGACATTCCAGATTACACCGGTAAATTGCTTGTTGTTGTGCATGGCCTATGTATGAACTATCAGCAATGGTTGTTCAATGGGCACAATCATGCTGACGCTTTGGCCCGAGATTTTGGATATACGCCTTTATATCTCAACTATAATACCGGCCTGCATATTTCAATTAATGGGCGCTCATTTTCAAATCTTTTAGAATTGTTAATACCCAATCTGGATATTAAAGATTTTGTTATTCTTACCCATAGCATGGGGGGACTGGTAACGCGTAGTGCATATCATTATGGGATTCAAACCGGTTGCAGCTGGCCGAAATACCTGAACAAACAATTTTTTTTAGGAACACCCCATCATGGTGCCCCCCTGGAAAAAGGTGGAAACTGGATTAATCTCATATTGGAGAGATTTCCTCATGCGGCTCCATTTGCCCGATTGGCAAAAATTCGAAGTTCAGGCATCACTGATTTGCGCTATGGCACTATATTGGATGAGGACTGGATTTCCAAAGATCGCTTTGATCACCTCCCAGATGAACGTCACCCTGTACCATTACCTGAAAAGGTCCAAAGCTATGCTATCGCCGGAACAGTGGCTTCAGATCAGGGCATTATGACAGACAGAATTATTGGTGATGGACTGGTTCCCACTGATAGTGCATTGGGTAAACATTCCACGCCAGAGCTTTGTTTACAGTTTCCAGAAGATTCCCAGTGGATTGCCTATGGATTGAACCATTGGGACCTCCTATACCACGAAACTATATATGAAAAAATATACCAGTGGTGTTCATCCAATGGACGCCCCTACACTCGTTCTCGGGCATAGATTCGATACCGATTATCGCTCAAGGACGAACATAAGGTTTGCCCCTTACACTCGTTTTCTGAGATACTTATGCGTTTTCATGCTGGCGCGTGGGAACAAGTCTTATTAAATAGTCACTAAAATTCCACCAGGGACGACAGATAATTGCCTGGAGTCCCAGTTCCAGACGTTCGTAGATTTTCAATTGGATTATTTCAATTTTACTGTATAATCAATTGGATATAGAAAGTTTTTAACAAACAAATAAGCAACAGCTTATTTAAAAAAAAAGGAGGTTTTTTATGCCAATCAAATGTATCACAAAAACATCATCAGCCTATGATTATCCATTAACTATCAAACAAATTTTTCCCACACCAATGATCAATTTTCCCAACCAACAAATTCAATATCGTGACAAATTTTCCTACACGTATGCACAGTTCTCGGTACGTGTGAATAAGCTTGCCAATGCGCTGAAATCATTGGGTATACAGGAAGGTGATACTGTTGCGGTGATGGATTGGGACAGTCATCGCTATCTGGAATGCTTTTTTGCCATACCCATGATGGGCGCAATTTTGCATACAATAAATATTCGTCTGTCACCTGATCAACTCATTTATACAATTGAACATGCTGAGGATGACATTCTGATCATCAACAGAGATTTTGTGCCTTTAATTGAATCTGTTAAAGATCGGTTGACAAGCGTAAAAAAAATGGTATTGATAACTGATTTTCAAGAGCCGCCCCAATCAAATATTCAATGGGATGATGAATATGAATCCATGCTGAGCAATGCTGATGAGCATTTCGAATTTTGTGACTTTGATGAAAATGCCTGTGCCACCACATTTTATACAACTGGCACGACTGGACTGCCAAAAGGGGTTTATTTCAGTCATCGTCAATTGGTTTTGCATACGTTAGGGCTGTTGACAACCATGACATACATGGATTCTCAGGCATCATTCAATTCGAGTGATGTATACATGCCCCTCACTCCCATGTTCCATGTACATGCCTGGGGCTTTCCCTATCTGGCGACAATGATTGGGGTGCATCAGGTATATCCTGGCCGATATGAGCCAGAAACGATTTTGAAACTGATTAAAGAGCAGCATGTAACAATATCACATTGTGTGCCAACAATCTTGCATATGTTGCTCAATACGCCCTCTATTCGGGATATGGATCTGTCCAACTGGCAGGTGATCATTGGCGGATCGGCATTACCCAAATCATTGTGTGATGAAGCCTTGAATATTGGCATTAATGTGTATGCCGCTTATGGCATGTCAGAAACCTGTCCTGTGTTGACTTGTAGTAATATTAAGCCGCATCTCAAATCAGATCATCCAGCTATGAATACCGCCCTGCGATGTAAGACAGGACTACCGATTCCACTGGTCCATTTACGTATTGTTGATCCGGACTTCAACGATGTTCCTGCTGATGGCAAAAGCACTGGTGAAGTTGTTGTGAGAGCCCCCTGGCTGACACAAGGTTATCTCAATGATCCCCAAAAATCTGAAGAATTATGGGATGGGGGATGGATGCATACAGGCGATATCGGACATCTGGACTTAGAGGGGTATCTTCAAATTACAGACCGGCTGAAAGATGTCATTAAAACCGGTGGCGAATGGATTTCATCATTGGAGCTTGAAGATGCCATTCTGGCCTATGATGGTGTCAGTGAAGCCGCTGTTATTGGTATTCCTGATGAAAAATGGGGTGAACGTCCCTTTGCGATGGTCGTTTTGTCCAATCGCGGACGCGAAAACACTGTGACCAGTGATGACATTAAAGTCCACCTGATGTCATGCGTTGAAAAAGGAATGATTCCCAAGTATGGCGTTCCCGACAAAATTGCAATTGTGGACTCTATCGCTAAAACAAGTGTCGGGAAAATTAATAAGCGATCACTTCGACAACAATTTACTTAGGCAGTTTGTCAGTTTGCCGGTATATCCGACAACCGGCAAACTGGCTGATTACAAGGAGAATTATATGTCCCGCAATATGAGTCTTGTCTTTCCAATTATGGCAATGCAAATTTTAATTATTTTATGCACGACTTTATCCCATTATTATATTGAATTAAATGCATTAAAAGATACCATATCTGAAAATGAGGCCAGTAAAGCGGAGGATATTCATTTTATTGTTGAAAGTCTAATTGCCAAAGAAATTTCCAAATTATCTGGCTTATCCAAAGTCCTTAAAAACAGAACAGATCTGAGTGATGGTTTGTATCAATTTCAGGAAAAGCAAGATATTACAGCACTCAAAAATGCCATGAACATGCTGTTTCCGCAATTGGAAGTGGATATATTTCAAGCAGCAGACAGAGATCAACGCGTGCTTTATCAGGCCCATGCCCCTCATAATGAAACTGCTATTCGGGAATTTCATGGGGTGGTTGAAGCTATGCTTGCTGAAGATATCCTTATGGCATCACAAACCAAAGAAGGGTGGGCCATTCGGGCAATCGTTCCCCTGGTAAGTGGTGACAACCTTTTGGGAACAATTACAATCGGAACCTGGATCAATGATGATTATGCACAAAATATTTCCAATGCTACTGAAGTGCATGTTTCCATTGGCAGTGTGAAAGGCCTTATTGCCAGTTCTTTGCCATTGACAGAGCGTCGATTTATCAATGCTGAAGCCATGAAAATGAGTATTAAAAAGCTAAAGGCTGTTCGAGAAATATTTCCAAAACAGCATAAAAATATTTATTATGCGCCCATGGAAATGGCCAATGAACCATTCAGCCTGATGGTTGAAATTGATACCAATCCATCACACCAATTACTGGAACAAAACAAGACGCATATTATTAAAATATCCATTTTAATCTTATTGATTTCCATGTCTATTGCTGAGGGGTATACCCTGTACCTGCTTCGGCCATTAAAAAAACTGAATATTAAAGTTAAGAATACTGTTAAAAAATTGGCTGGCGTTGATTTTCAGGCAACTAAAGGCAATGAGTTGAAAACGCTTGTTAACTCATTTAATATTATGGTAAAAACCATCTCCAATCATATTACTGAGCGAGAACGTGCGGAGCGCGCCCTTAAGCGTCATAAGGACAGCCTGGAAGAATTGGTCACAGAACGTACAACCGAGCTTGAAAAATCGAATTCCAAGTTGACCCAAACTGTCAAGGAACTGGAATGGCGTACCAATGAAATTCTGCTTCTGAACAAACTGGGTGACTTACTCCATGCCTGTGACAGTGAAAAAGAAACATATCAAATCGTAATTAATATCTGCCGGCAATTGTTTCCACAAGATACCGGCTATCTGTGTATTTTTGATGACAAGCAACGTGTGTTAAGAGTTGTATCCAGTTGGGGGACTGCGGCACCTGCTGAATCGGAATTCGAACATAATCAATGCTGGGCTATTCGTCGGGGTAAAGAACATTTTGTTCAGGATCCTGATGTTGATCCTTTGTGTCCCCATTTTCACATTTATCCAAAACATGGCTGTTTATGTGCCCCAATGAGTGCCCAAGGCGAAGTATTGGGAATGATTCATTTAAGTCTGGGGGAATATGAATCTGGTGAACGTATTGATAAGGATAACCATAAGCATATCATCGAATCCAAATTAATTCTTGTAAAAAGCATGGTGGAACGTTATGCACCCAGCCTGATCAATTTGAGATTGCGTGAGACACTCAAAATTCAATCCATCCGCGATCCATTGACAGGATTGTATAACCGCCGACACATGCAGGAATCTTTAGAACGTGAAGCACGTCGGGTTGAGCGTCATGGAAAGACACTGGGGATTATTATGCTTGATGTAGACCATTTCAAGGCATTCAATGATACCTATGGACATGAAGCGGGTGATATTGTGTTAAAAGAGCTGGGAGCTTTTCTTCGACAACGTATTCGTGGAGAAGATATTGCCTGTCGCTATGGCGGCGAAGAATTTATTTTGATTTTATCTGATGCTCAGTTTGATAATACAAGGCAAAAGGCTGAAGAAATCCGAAAAGATGTAAAAGAACGTTTGAAAATTAAGCATCGTGCCCAGATATTGAACATTACAATTTCACTGGGGGTTGCCATGTATCCTGTGCATGGCGTCACCACCGAAGAAACACTTAAAGCCGCAGATATGGCCCTATATAAGGCTAAAGCCAATGGGCGGGATCGGGTGGCTTATGCAGGATAATATCTGTCCTCCCTAAAGGGTTTTCAATTGCTTTTAACAATAAAAGGTCATGTATAATTGGAGGAAACACCCAATGAATCATACAAATCAATTAAAGCACTTACCATTGAATATCTCATCATTTAATAAGATCCATGACTATAATATGACTTATGTGGATAAAACCCATTTAATCTATTCGCTGGTGTCCATGCCAGGGCAATATTTTTTATCTCGGCCCAGACGA
>Ga0272440_1002329_pt1 | contig 14888 bp, 13 predicted proteins | sample SSMMMBAug17_FD_192440 | JGI IMG/M metagenome (GOLD analysis project Ga0272440, IMG submission 192440) | Marine sediment archaeal communities from Little Sippewissett salt marsh, Falmouth, MA, United States - SSM-MMB-Aug17 | ecosystem: Environmental > Aquatic > Marine > Wetlands > Sediment ... | reverse complement strand
AGTTTAGACAATCCTTGCATTAAGCATACCTCTCCATCAATTGCTATGTGTATATGCTTTTGGGTATTTGGCGGAAAACCTCTTTTCGTTGCATGTTTCCTGGCCCATGCCAACATCACATGCCTAGTTAGGAATGAGTAACTGCTTTGTGTGTATGTGTATGGCGGAATTCTTGAATATGCTACGTTTGTTTCTGATGTTTGATAATCCGAATTTATTAAATATGTGTCATGAAATTCATCAGTGGGAACTTGGGGGCGGACCAAGTGGAAACGTAGCCAAGCAAACTATTTTAACTCACTGATTATAAGATTAAATTTTTTTCGAAGACTCATTGAGTCAAAACGCCGTGCAATAACGCAATTGGTTAATTTTTCTGACATCGTACTAAATGTGTGGTTAAACCGAATTCCGGGGAGAATTCCGGGGACACCATACTTAATTATTTCAAGCTCAAATTTCATTGAGTTTGTGACCTTCGATTGACAGACATCGCATTAAGCACATTTAACATAACCAGCCGGTTCAGCGGATTCGCTGACGCTCACCGCTGACCTTGTCGTTATCCACGTAAAATTGGGACATTAAGGAGTGAAACAAAACGTATTTAATGTTGTTAAGTTAGTTTTACAATATTTTCAAAAAATGGATTGGAACTGAGTATCCACGCACCCTGTTAATTTATGAGATTGCAAAAAACACGCAAAAAAAGCAACGGTCCGATACAAATGATGGGGATGGGTAAAGCGTTGAGCAACTACGCAACCGTTTTTAGTAGGTTTGAAAAAGCCCCTAAGTGCGTAGAGACAGGGCTGAGCACTCACGCAATCGGTTTAAAGATTTGAAGCGTACCCCCAGAATTCATTAAGAATTCACGAATGTTCATTAGAAATGTTCATTTGTTTCATAAACTTCCAAATAGCGGCACGGCTATATCCAATTCTTCGAGCAACTTCAGCTTTGTTCCAATGACATTCTTCAAGAAGGACAATTAGTTCCTGTCGGTCTGGTTTTTTTCTTTGCTTTTGTAATGAATAATTGTTGGTTTGAGAGAATTGTGGGCGATATTCTGTTTGTCTGATTTCAACAGGTAAATCAAAAACATCAATATATTCATAATTACATAGCACAAATGCGTGTTCAATGGCGTTCTCTAACTCCCGCACATTTCCTGGCCAGTTGTAATCCAAAAGAATCCTCATGGCAGAAGGAGAGGCGCTTTTAATCGTTTTACCTGTCTTTTGGTTTAAATGCTCAATAAAATGGTTGGCTAAAATTGAAATATCATCTTTCCGCTTGCGTAATGGCGGCATATGAATGGGAAAGACTTTCAGTCGATAATACAAATCTTCACGAAATTTGCCTTCAACAACAAGCTGGTATAAATCCTTATTGGTTGCGGTAACGATTCGAATATCAACCTTACGCTTTTTGGATTCGCCAAGTCTTTCTATTTGACGCTCTTGCAAGACACGTAACAGTTTTATTTGAATGAGTGGACTAATTTCACCGATTTCATCCAAAAACAATGTCCCACCGGCGGCCTCCTCAAATCGTCCAATTCTATTTTTGTCTGCACCAGTAAAAGCCCCTTTTACATGCCCAAATAACTCACTTTCAAGTAAGGTTTCTGGAAGCGCACTGCAATTAATTATAACAAAAGGCATGTTTGCTCTAGAGCTGTTATAATGAACTGCACCAGCGACCAATTCTTTGCCTGTACCACTTTCACCCTGTATCAATATGGTTGCATCGCTTGCTGCAGCTGCTTTAATTGAAGAAAAAACATTTTTCATGGCATTACTTTTGCCAATAATTTTATCAAATCGATGGATTTCACCCAGCTTACGACTGGCTTCCTGAGCTTCCTGTCGGTATTGATGCAATTTTGTAAGATCAGTAATTGTCTCAACGATTCCTTTTGTATTCCCTTTTTTGTCTTTAACAAGTCTTGCATTTTTTAATACCGGTATGTTTGTACCATTTTTGTGCTTTAATGAACATTCTTTGCCATCAATAACAGCATGTTTGTATATTTCACATTCAGAAATACCTGATGGACAGGATTTTCCAAGGCAATTACTAAATCCCAATAAAGTACATCGCTGGCCAATCGCCTCTTCAGGTGAATAGCCAGAAATGCGTTTCATGGATGGATTCCATGAGGTGATATAGCCATCTTTATCCAATGTAAAAACACCTTCTGCTATAGATTCTAATAGCAGACTGGCAAATTCTGGATTCAGGATATTTGTATTTTTCATGTTATGATGTATCATTTGGAAAGGCAGATTATACCCCTCCTAAATTTTGTTAATAATTGATTACTTTAATCATGGCATTTGATAACATTTCTTCGGACTGTAATCCAATGAACCGTTGTATTTCTTTGCCATTTTTATAAATAATCAATGTAGGAATACTTTTTATACCAAGTTTTATAGCGGTTTCGTTATTATTATCGATATTCATTGAAGCAATTATGGCTTTTCCTGCATAATGTTGTACCATTTTTTCCAAAATAGGTTCCTGTGATTTGCATGACGCACACCATTGTACATAAAACTCCACTAATTTTACACCACAACCAATAAATTTATGAAAATCCTTATAGGAAAATAATTGCTTCATGTGTGCTCTCCTGATAAAAACTAATTGATATTACCCCCTACAAGAAATGACAATTTATTAACAACAACTGTTAAATCAACTGTCCACTGTTTCATATGTTGGGCAATTTCGGATGTTTTTTCTGCAATTGAGACATTATTTTCAGTTTTGCTTTCCATATCTTTAAATGACCGTTGAACTTCCTGTATTTGTTTTGATTGATTCATTGAAGATTCTACAAAACCTTTGATAATATTCAATATCTCTTCCATGCTTTCTTTTAATTGCACAAAATTTTTGTTTGTATTGTCAACAATTTGAAGGCTATCCTGTACCTCTTTTACAGAGGATTCAATCATATCTCCTGTATTTTTTGCAGCTTCTGCAGATCGTAACGCCAGATTTCTAACTTCATCTGCAACAACTGCAAAGCCTGCCCCTGCCTCTCCTGCTCTGGCAGCCTCAACTGCAGCATTCAATGCAAGGAGATTGGTTTGAAAAGCGATTTCATCTATGATTTGAATAATCTTCTGTGTATCAGCGCTAAATTGCGATATATTATTCATAGATTGATTTAATTGGTTGATTGATGATTCTGCAGCATGGATATCATCAAATGCTTGGGTTACGCGGTCCTGGCTTGCATCAGCCTGATCTGCATTACGTGATACAAGTTCTGTCACTTCATTTAATATTCCAGAAGCGTTTTCAAGTGAATCCACCTGTGCAATTGCAGTTGTTCTGACACCTTCACTGACTTCAACCAGTTCTACAGGTGATGCAGATGCTACAGCATTATCAATAACGTTCATAATTTTAAATAGAGGCCTAATGACTGTCTGGTTTGTTACGATAAGTGTGATTATTAAAACTGCTGCTATAGTAAAAACCAAAGCAATCGCAGAACCGGACAACATTTTCTTTTGAGGATCAGATAAAAAATCGTTTTCAAAGGAACTGGCGACAATTATCCAGTCTTTTGGTTCATAGTATGTAAATGCAGCTACTTTATACGTGCGGGTTTTTGGTGATAAATACCGCAAAAAACCATTTTTTTGATTGATAATGGTTCTGATGTAAGGTTTTTTTTTCCAGTTTTGCCCTTGAACTTTTCGATGAATAATCATTTTGCCATTGGAATCTATAATAAACAAAAATCCTTTTTTACCAATGGTAATGGTTTTATTCAAAATGGTCTCAAGTGATTCTGGCTGAATGTCACTTTCCTTCTCAATCAGACTGACTACAATATGAACCATATTGTTTAGGTTGGATTCAACAATATGTTGCATACTTTTTTCAGCAATAAACAAATTTATGAATAACATTATACTGGCACAAATTATCAGACTGATTGATAATACCAATAATATTTTTGTTTTAATAGACATGTTAATTATCCTCCAATTCCAAAGGAGAGGTTCATCCGAATATTTAAATCAATCCTTCCTTCATTTTCTTCATGACAGTTGGAAAGGAATCAATATTGGTATGAGGTAGAAAAAGTGATGAAGTAAACTCATCCATATAGTGATTATTGCTTGAAAAATCAATATATGTCATATTGTTACTAATTTCTCGCGATTTACGTCTAAAGCTATCTGAAAGTAAACACATATATGCACCAGCAATGGAACTATTGCCCATGTATTGAAATTTACGATGATCTAACTCTGGTAGCATGCCAATGTTGATTGCTTTTTCTATATTCAGATATTGCCCAAAGCCACCTGTAAGGATGATCTTGTCTATCACCGAAAAATCCATGCCTCCCTGTTCAAGTAAAACCAGGAAACCAGCATAAATTGCCCCTTTTGATCGGATCAAATTTTCAATATCTGTTTCTGTAAACACAATATCTTTTTCTACATCTGTCTCATCTGCATAAGCAATGATATAAGCAATATCATATTCATCTCGAAGGATGCGGGGATGATTTTCATCCAACTGAAACTTTCCGCTTTGGTTGATAATACCGCACATCAACATTTCAGAAATCAGATCAATCATGCCTGAACCACAAATTCCACGAGGCTTGAGATTACCCACAACCTGATAGTCAGGTGCCAGTGTTTCTTTGGAAATGACTACCTTTTCAATGGCCCCTTCTTCTGCTCGCATGCCCCAGCGTACACCGCCGCCTTCAAAAGCCGGGCCGGCTGAACAAGATGCTGTCATAAGAAAATCCTTATTGCCTAACACAATTTCACCATTTGTGCCGACATCAATAAATAAGGTCATGTTTTCCTTTTTATAAATTCCAGTATACAAAACACCTGCAACGATATCACCGCCAACATAACTGGCTGGACTGGGGAGTACAAAAACTGCAGCCATTGGGTTGATTTTTAATCCGACATCTTTGGCAAGCATAATTGGAAAATCGGAAACTGATTGTATATAGGGTTCTCGTCTGATATACCGTGGTTCAATTTTTAATAATAAATGGGTCATCACTGTATTGCCAGCAATCGTGGCATTTCTAATTTGTTCTTTTTTGACATTGGCACTAAAAAGTAATTCATTGATCAAGCCATTAATTGTTGCTAATACCATTGTGCTAAGTTTTTTTACTCCATCTTTTTCAGCACAAACCACACGATTGATAACATCATCGCCGCAAGCTGCCTGTCGATTATGTCCAGAAGTGGCTCCAAGAATAGAACCATCTGCCATATCCACCAGATAAATCACTATGGATGTGGTTCCTAAATCAACTGCAATACCCAGAGAACCTTCAATTTGTGTTCCAGATTGAATGCCAACAACATCATTTACATATTGTTTGCGAATCACGGATGCATTCATGGACCAGTTTTCATCCCGCATAACCAATGCCAATTCTCGCATGACTTTTAAGTCGATATTTAAACGATCTTTTTCCACTTGTTTTGATTGTGAGAGTCCGCGATACAAGCGATCCAGATCGCTCACAGGATCTTCCAAAGTTGGCGGAGACAATTCAAGATTAACATCAATGGACATTGGGGTGATATCATTTACAAGACCTTTTAATCGTTCTGTGGCATTTTTGCCCATACCAGCAACTTTGAGTTGTCGCTCAATCGTTTCCTCTGGAATGCGGACTGTAAGATCTCCATGAACAGTTGTTTTGCAAGCCAGTACATAGTTTTTTGATTTTTCTTCTTGTGTTAGCAAAGAAGTTGGTTCAGACAAGGTATTTCCTGAAATTACTATCAGTTTGCATTTTCCGCAAGCTCCTTTGCCATTGCAAGATGCGTTTAATGGAATCTCCGCACATTGTGCAGCATCCAAAAGCGTATCGCCATCTTTGACTTTTATTTGCTTGTTCTCTGTTTTAAACATAACTGTATGTTCAGATACAATTGTTTTTTCCTGATCTCCACCCCAGGATTTATAGCCTTTCTTTACAATAAACCATATGGGGCATGATTGTCTGAATTTGCAATATATTTTTGGATTACGACATGTCAGGCATTCTTCACAAAAATATATGTTATCTTTCATACATAAATATTGTGTTTTTCTGTCTGGATGATTAATGCAATATCCCATCTTATTATACTCCCTTATATTTGTCAGTAAAATTTTGGCCAATGTTTTTGTTGCATATGTATGTACGTGCAACAATAATGGAAGACAATACATGCTAAATCAAAAAAAGTGCCAGCCTTGCATATATTGAACAAGATTTTTTTAACAATTTGAATATTTTATAAAATTTGTTTAAAATATAAATTTTGGGATGAATTTCTATTACAAAGTAGCGCCACTGTGACGCCACAGTAGCGCTACTTGTTTAATAGAAAGATATACATTTAAAACTTTGATTAGGGTTAAAGCAAACAGCCAGATTGCTGAAAAAGCCGATATATTGCTGGGGGCTTCCAATGCCATTGGTGTCAATGAAATGATGAAAACCTCACATACAGATATTTATGCTGCTGGTGATTGTGCGGATGCTTTTCATCTTGTTTCTGGGCAGCGGACATGGATTCAACTGGCATTGTATGCCAATCGTGGAGGATGGACGGTTGCAGACAATATCTGTGACAAGCCATCTGTTATTCCAGGAATCGTAGGCACATCTGTTTTTAAAGTTTTTCAATTAGAAGTTGCTCGGACCGGGCTGAACGCAAATGATGCCCAAAAAGCTGGGTTTGATCCTGCAGAAGTGATTATTCGTTCACGATCAAGAGCACACGCTCATCCAGGGGCATGCCCTATTGATATTTCAATGATTGGTGATAAAAAAACAGGACGATTATTAGGTGTTCAAATGGTTGGAAAAGAAGGAGTTGCTCATAGAATTAATTCGCCAGCAATAGCACTTCATGCCAAAATGACAGTTGATCAATTTGCTCACTCTGATATGGCTTATGCACCCCCTTTTAGTCCGGTTTGGGATCCATTGTTGACAGCAGCGAACCAACTCATCAAAAAGTTGTGATAAAAAAATGGCGGTAATAACATTCGGTAAAAGACTGGGATGGAAGATAGGATCTGACCAAATTATTTTTGTTAACCTGCTGAATTTAGTCAATATAAAAACATGAAATTGCAATTTTTAGTTCTTATAATGCCAATTTTGACCCCAAAATGGGGCGTTTCCCCCATGTGTTGTATTCTGTTGTATGCGCCCCCAAAATGGGCATTATAAATAACATGATCTTTCCATGTACAATTTTATTTGTTCTCTGTTGCAACAATAACATCTTTGACATTTACTGATCCATCAACAATAACATTGACATTACCATCTTTAACTCTAAATGTATTGAGTGTTAATGTTTTAAGTACAAGTTTGTATGTTTTTTGAAGCTCTCATGCAGTAGTAGCGCTACTGTAACGATACAGTAGCGCTACTATTTTTCGTGTCACACTTCTCGCATAGTTATAATTTGTATTGTGTATATGCATTTTTATGTAATTTCAAATAGATATAAATTCTTTTTTGCTGTTTTAATTCTGGCATCTTTTTTGATTTAATACTTTAATGAATTAAATATCATTTACCTTTTGCAATCAGGAGATCAATTATGAATGAATTGTTAACATACCAGGATTACCAAAAAACAATCAGTAGTGGCGTTGTTTTAATCGATTTTAATGCACCCTGGTGCGCGCCATGCCGATCACAGGAGCCTATTTTGGAAAAATTGGTGCAAATTTTTGATGGGAAAGCGACGATTGCATCAATGAATATCGACAACAATAATGAAACAGCAGGAAAACTTGGCATCCAAAGTATTCCTACACTGATTATGTATAAGAATGGTAAAGAAATTCAACGCTTCGTGGGATTACAATCTGAAACGTTTCTTGTTGAAGCAATGAATAAAATAATGCATTAACCAATAAATATTTTTAGGAGAAACAAACATGAAATCAATTATTGTATATTCTAGCCAGACAGGTAATACTAAAAAATTGGCAGAAACCATTTATGAAAATATAACGGATGAAAAAATGATTTGCAGAATAGAAGATGCCCCTGATCCATCCGGCTATGACTTCGTATGTCTTGGTTTTTGGTTGAAAAAAGGAATGCCTGATACAAAATCTCAGAAGTATCTGCAAAAGATAACCAATCAAAAATTATTTTTGTTTGCAACACATGGTGCATCAGCACAATCGGAACACGCAAAACAGGCTATGGAAAAAGCAAAATCAATGGCAAATCAGGCAGAGATTGTCGGTACATTCAATTGCCCTGGTGAAGTAACATCCAAAATGCTTGAAAAAGCCGGTTCAAACCCTGTACCGCCTGTATGGTTTAAAGAAGCTCCTGATGCTAAAGGTCATCCGGATAATAACGATCTGGAACAACTTTCACAGACATTGAAACAATGTCTTGAAAAATAATTTTCAGGTGATTCCGGAATAAATATACCAGTTGCAAATCAAATTTCCGGATGCGAGATTGTAGAGACAAGGCATGCCTTGTCTCTACGTGATTGTTTCCGGAATTTGGATCATATTTTGATTATATTTGCTATTTCCTTTTTCGAAAATCATTTTAGTAACGGAGTATAAAAATGCAAAATGAATCATTTTCAGATATAGCAATCGTTTCCTGTGGTACAATGAGTTTGGAACTCAATTACTTAAAGCAGGAAGGTTTTTTAGACACTGATCACTTGATCTATATTACCCCCGGCCTTCACCAGGATATTCCGGAACTGGAACGACAACTGGTGAATCGGGTCAAAAAAGCAAAAGAAAAAATGAACAAAGTCATTGTCATTTATGGGGGAAAATATTGCTATGTCAATATTGATGATCCTACAAGAACGATCAATGACATAATCAATGAGCTGGGTGATGGCGTTGTCAGAATTGATGCCACGCAATGCATGGATATGCTTGCCAGTGAGGAAGAGCGGGAAAATATTGCCAATGAATTGGCAGGTGGAGAAAAAGTTTGGTGGATGACGCCGGGTTGGGTCAAATTTCGGCAACAGGTCTTTAAGGGATGGGATAAAGGAATAGCCAATGAAAACTTTCCCAGACATACAGGAGGTGCTATAGTATTGGATAGTATCGGATTTATGGATGAATACATGGCTGAAAATCCAGAGGAATTTTTAGAATACTGCGATTGGATGGGAATTCCCATGCAGGGCTATCCTGTTTCTTTGGATCGTTTTAAATCATTACTGTTAGATCAAGTCAGGAGATTAAACACATGAAAATAGAGTATCAACCCATTGGATTAATACATAGTGGAAAACAGAAATCAGATAATCGATTTATCAAAACATCATAAAGGAGACATTATGGATGTATCCAGAAGAAATTTTTTTGGTATCATGGCAGGGACAGGTACTTTGTTTGCTGGCCGCAGCAAAAAAGCACATGCCTGGGAATCAAAAGCTCCGGACAATCCATATGGATGTCTGGTTGATCTGACCCGATGTGTCGGCTGTCGGAAATGTGAAGAAGCCTGTAACTTAGCCAATCATTTGCCACCGCCAGACATACCTTTTGATGATAAAAGCGTCTTTGACACGAAAAGACGTCCCGATGATTCAAAATACACTGTTGTCAATCGTTATTATGGTGGCCAAAAAAATGATCAAGATGAACTCTTACCCACATTTGTCAAAATTCAATGCATGCATTGCCAGGATCCATCATGTGTTTCAGCCTGTATTGTTGGCGCATTAACCAAGAAAGACAATGGCGCAGTTCATTATGATGTCAGTAAATGCATTGGATGCAGGTATTGTATGGTTGCCTGCCCTTTTGAAATTCCTGCATATGAATATCATAATCCGATAACACCTCATGTTCGCAAATGTACTTTTTGCTTTGAAAGAATCAGTGAATCAGGAGGTGTTCCTGCCTGTGCGTCTGTTTGCCCTATGGAAGCCATCACCTTTGGAACCCGCAAACAATTATTGAAAATTGCACAAAAACGAATTCATGACGATCCTGGTAAATATATTCATAAAGTTTATGGGGAAAAAGAAGTGGGAGGAACATCCTGGATGTACATTTCCGGAGAACCGTTTGAAAAAATCGGATTTCAACAGTTACCGGTTGCCCCACCTCCTAAATTGACCGAAACCATTCAGCATTCGTTGTTCAGCTTCCTATGGTCTCCAATTCTTCTGTATAGCATTCTGGGCGGTGTAATGTGGTTTAGAAATAAAGACGAAAAAGGAGGTTCGCATGAGTCATAAACCTTATCCCTTACAAAAACCTTTTTTTACTCCGGGTGTATATGTTCTGTTAATCGTTATGGCTGCTGGTGGCGCTACTGTATTGGCACGATTTATTGGTGGCATTGGATATGTTTCAAACCTGACCCATCAATATCCCTGGGGATTATGGATTGGTATTGATGTTGCTTCAGGTGTTGCGCTGGCAGCGGGGGGTTTTACAACAGCCGCACTGGCTCATATATTGGGAAGACATCATTATGAACCCATTATTCGTCCAGCTTTATTGACTGCCGCTTTAGGCTACACATTTGTTGTTTTAGGACTTCTGGTCGATATTGGTCGGACATGGGCTATCTGGAAACCTATGTTTTATTGGAACCCAAATTCAGTTTTATTTGAAGTGGCCATGTGTGTGATGATTTATCTGAATGTACTGTACATTGAGTTTATTCCTGTTGTAACCGAACAATTTAAGAGTAAATTTAATATATTGGGCGTTTTAGAAAAAAATCTTGATAAAATTATGTGGATATTTGTAATTGCCGGTGTCGTGCTGTCCTGTATGCATCAATCCAGTTTAGGTTCTTTGATGCTGATTGCCCCCACCAAGTTGCATCCATTGTGGTATACGCCAATATTGCCGCTTCTTTTTCTCTTATCTGCAATTGCAGTGGGTTACCCTATGGTTATTTTCGAAACAACTATCATCACAACATCAATGAACTTAGACTCTGAAATGAATACATTACAACCTTTATCCAAAATTTCAATATTCCTATTGGGATTGTACATGCTTATAAAACTGGGCGATATGCTGATTCGTGGAACCTATGTTTATTTATTTGATTTTAATGCTCAAAGCAATGCCTTTTTGTGTGAGATTATTTTTGGAGTGATAACCCCCTGGATAATGCTTTGTTTTGATAAAGTCAGAGGATCACGAAAAGCACTATTCTTTGCCAGTTGTCTGGTCATCTTTGGCATACTGATCAATCGAATCAACGTATTTATTGTTGGATTCAAACCGCATTACAGCACAACACCTTATTTCCCATCCATTGGAGAAATACTGGTCACCTGTGGATTAATTGCAACATTAATGTTGATTTACAGACTTGCAGTCACCTGGCTGCCGGTATTGAGTGCTAAAGAAAAAAAGGGAGGTGTTTAATGAAATCAATACGATACTTATTTTCAAAAACGACAGTGATTGTATTAATACTTTTGGGAAGTTTTTCGTTTACCCTTTTTTTCAATTCATCCGATTGTAATGTGTCCAATGCAACGGATGGATTAATGAAAAATTCTCAAAATCAATGGATTGCAGAAGATCAGCAAGCTGCCATTAAAAGATCCCTGGAAACAGTACCTCTGGTCAAAAAAGTAAAAGAAGAAAAACTCAGTGAGCGCAGAAATCGACTGCTTGGTATTCTGAGCAGAAAAGATTCTGAACATCGTTATTTTTTGTTGGATAGTCCAATAATCAAAAAATCGAATGATTTTTACGGACCTGTCAGATTTATGCATAACAAGCATATGACTGTCAGTGGGGATTGTGTCACCTGCCATCATTACCGCCCTGAAGGAAAAAATGAATCTGAAACAGTTCGATGTCGTGCCTGTCATCAGGAAGCATTTAACCCTGATGTTCCAGGACGTACCGGTTTAAAGGCAGCTTATCATTTAAAATGTTTTGGGTGTCATAAAGAAGTCAAAAAAGGGCCGGTAAATTGTACGGGTTGTCATGAAAAAAATGTACCTGATCACAGCAAATTGGTTCAATTATCAGGAAAACCCAAACCAACTGAAGTAACCAAAGAATGTTTACGATGCCATCAATCATCGGGAGAGGGGCTATTAACCAGTGCCCATTGGTTATGGCGAGGACCATCCATTAATACCCAGGGAAGAGAAAAAGAAATTTCCAATGGCAAGGCTACCAATACAATGAATAATTTTTGTATTGCATTGTCCAATAACTGGCCAAGGTGTACCAGTTGCCACGCAGGATATGGATGGAAAGATAAAACGTTTGATTTCAACGATATGAGTAAAATGGATTGCCTGGTGTGCCACGATACAACTGGAACCTATAACAAACCTCCCAAAGATGCAGGCATGCCTGATCCAAAGGTAGATCTTGTTCATGTGGCTAAAAATGTTGGAAAACCCAGTCGAAGTACATGTGGAGACTGTCATTTTGAGGGTGGTGGTGGAGATTCTGTCAAACATGCAGATATGAACAGCACATTACTTCATCCCAGGAGAACCTGTGATGTTCACATGGGTGGATATGATTTTAAATGCCATGAATGTCATAAAACCCAGGATCATCATATTAAAGGTCGAAGCACATCGCTTCCTGTTGCTGAAGGTGGTTTTAATTGTGAAGCCTGTCACACTGAAAATCCACACAATGATAATGATCTTTTGGACCACCATTTGAACAAACATACCCAAAGCATTGCTTGTAATACCTGTCATACGCCATTGTATGCCAAATGTAAGCCCACAAAAACGTATTGGGATTGGTCAAAAGCAGGTGATAAAAAAAGAAAACCCAAAAAAGATAAATATGGCAAAGATGATTATCTTTGGAAAAAAGGGGAATTTGTATGGAAAGAAACTGCCAAACCAGAGTATTCATGGTTTAATGGTAAAGTGCAGCGCTATCTTCTTGGCGATAAAATCGAATCCATGGATTTGTTGAAAATTACATCGCCTGTCGGTAATTTTAAGGACCCACAATCCAAAATCCACCCATTTAAAGTAATGCGTGGTATCCAACCGATGGACCCCAATACGAAACTGCTACTGGCACCTCATTTGTTTGGTAAAGGTGGGTATTGGAAAGAACTGGATTGGGATCGTGCATTTAAAAGTGGTATGGAATCTTCCGGGTTGACATACAGCGGTGAATACACATGGATAAACACAGAAATGTACTGGCTGGTTAACCATGAAGTTACCCCTAAATCAATGGCACTATCCTGTGCAACCTGTCATAGTACTTTCAAAGAAGCGATAGACTATCATTTTAGTAGCAATGTTCGGACCTGTAATCGATGTCATCAGGATAACCGAAATATTGATTTTAAAAAGTTGGTTGAACAAGGAATTGATTTTCAATTACTTCATCAACGTGGACGTGATTCCAAAAGTTTAATTGATACAACGGATTATATTGATTTTAAAGCCTTGGGGTATAAAGGAGATCCCATCATTTATGGTGGACGATTTAAACAATTACCACTGGGGTGGAAAAAATAAAAATTTCTTCGGAGGTAATGCGGCGGGCATCAATGCTCGCCTCCTCCGTCTTTACTCCCTCAACTCGACTATAGCTCTGTAGACACTATAACACTGAACAAAAAATACAAAAAAATACTTTTATAAAAAATCTCTTTGGAGTATACTCCAAAAAATTTCGGAATTCCGGGAATTCCGGGGACACCTTACTTTATTGGTTTTTGAAAAAATAGTTTAATGCAAGTTATACTCGGTCGTTTTACCATTTTCTGAAATGTCAATAAGGGGCCTTTTGGGTTGCACGTCCCCATTTGTCAAAAGGCTAGGAATACATGAAAGGATTAGTTTTCTAGCATAGAATTTTCCTCCCGGATATCTAAACGGTGAATTTGTTTTTCCTGATCTTTTTTTATTCATAATTATTTCCTATACATTATACTTTGACATTTGTATTAACACTTTATATAAAAAATCTATACTTGTCAATCTGAAATTTACCAAAATTGGTTATATCATGATAAAAAAAAGAATAAAACAGTTAAGAAAATCGTTAAATCTGACTCAGTCGGATTTAGCAAAACTACTAAGCATTCCATCAACTGCTATAAGTAAATACGAAACGGGTCAGATTAATCCTTCTTATGAAATTTTAACCAAATTTGGCAATATATTCAACGTTAATCTTAACTGGCTTTTAGTGGGTAAAGGTGAAATTTTTATACATCAACAATCCTTTAGCAAAAAATATTTGAATATTATTGAAATAATAAAAACATTGGATATTAATTTTCAAGAAGATATTTTTAAATATATTGAAGAACGTAAAAAGTTATCATTTTATGCCCAAAAAACATATAGTCCGAACGATGAATACCACGCTAAGTAAGCTTGCAATTGTAAAAAAACAGACTTTACCCTATGTGCATTAAGTCAAAAATTCCGAGCAACTACTCAATCGGCTTGATTTTAGTAATAAACAAAATTGTAAAACGAAGTCACACCAAAAATTTCAGTGTTATTAATTATATTAATAAATAATAACCAAACAATCAAGCGGGATATCGCCGCTTACCCGACAATTTGCTTGACCTTAAAACTCTTGAAATAGATCGCGAGTCTTTTTGGGGCGCATTCCCAAAAAGTAGGTCGAAAAATTCGTATTGGTTATCAAGTTGTAGACTAAATACCAAGCTGGAAATAACCCTGTTAATAAATTAACTATGAAAAATATAATATTTCGGCAAATCCACGTCCGCATGGGGCTAAAGCCCATAGCCGTCAGGTTAAGGCAAACTCGCTCCGATGCTCGTTCCCAGGCTCTGCCTGGGAACGTTTTCCGAGGTGGCTCTGCCACCTACGAACTGAACAGGCGGCAGA
>Ga0272440_1002328_pt1 | contig 14888 bp, 10 predicted proteins | sample SSMMMBAug17_FD_192440 | JGI IMG/M metagenome (GOLD analysis project Ga0272440, IMG submission 192440) | Marine sediment archaeal communities from Little Sippewissett salt marsh, Falmouth, MA, United States - SSM-MMB-Aug17 | ecosystem: Environmental > Aquatic > Marine > Wetlands > Sediment ... | reverse complement strand
TGTTCTTGGCGGCTCTGCCGCCTGTTCAGTTCGTAGGTGGCAGAGCCACCTCGGAAAACGTTCCCAGGCAGAGCCTGGGAACGAGCATCGGAGCGAGTTTGCCTTAACCTGACGGCTATGGGCTAAATCCGGCTCAAGCCCTACGCTGTTCATGCAATTGCCAAGATCGTACATTTTTGCCTGATTGCAATTCTTATGTGATAAAACTTTTTTATACCCGAAAACTTATGTCCGCCTACTTATTTTTGGGTTCCCATTTTCAATATTAGGATATTAAAATGACAGAAAATGATAAACAAATTTTAGAAAAACATATCCGGGACAAGATGGATTCATTGCAAAAAGACATTGAGTCTTATCACAAGTCAAGCCGACCTGTTTCACCAGATAACGCTATCGGTCGTCTGACTCGCATGGAAGCAATTAATAGCAAAAGTATCAATGAAGCCGCACTGCAAAAAGCAAAGCATACGTTTTCAAAACTTGAATATGCTTTAACGCGCATCAATGATCCTGACTTTGGGCTTTGTAGAGAATGTGATGAGCCCATTAAGTTTGGCCGATTGAAAATCATGCCAGAAACTGATATTTGTGTAAAATGTGCTGAAAAACTATATGGCTGACTTGAAAAAGAACTGCCAATAGCAAGTTCTTGACAATTCGATATTTTATTGCTATTTTTATTGAATCACGAAGGAAATACTCGAATAACAATTTCACCAGCAATGTTTATTATTTCATTTTAGGAATATTTCAAAACATAACATCCTCATTTTAATGGTTAAGAGATACTAAAGTGCATTCCATAAAAGTCAATCATAAGAACATTGCTCAAAAAGGAAACAAAATGAAACCACCATCCACCAGCCAACTAAGCCCGGTAAAGCTAAATCTTGACAGCACTTTCACATTTGAATGTCGAAAAGATTTGGAATGTTTTACCAGTTGTTGCAGGGATATCAATATTATATTAACCCCTTACGATATTATTCGCATGAAAAATCGACTGAACCTGTCATCAGATGAGTTCCTGGCGATATACACAAGTCCCCAATTGCTGGAAAAAACTGATTTACCAGTGATTACCTTAAAAATGTTAGAAGATGATGACAACAAGTGTCCATTTGTTCGGGACGATGGATGTCTGATATATTCAGATCGACCAGTTACATGCCGGTACTATCCATTGGGCTCAGGCACTCTGGCCCATAAAGACGATGCTGATGATCAGCAAGGCTTCTACTTTTTTATTAACGAACCCCATTGCAAAGGATTTGAAGAAAATTGCAGTTGGTCTGTTCGTGAATGGCGCAAAGATCAGGATGCTGCCGCATTCGATGAAATCAATTCCGGCTGGTATGATTTGATGGTTATGAAACGATCTTTTCCACCCAATATTCATTTGACTGAAAAAGCCAAACACCTTTTTTTCATTGCCAGTTATAATATTGACAAATTCAAACGCTTTGTGTTTGAAAGCGATTTTATCAAATTGCATAACATTGATGAACAAACGGCTGAAGACATGCATGGGGATGAAGTAAAATTATTACAGTTTGGTCAAGAATGGCTCAAATGGGCATTGTTTAAAAAGGGCGAATTTTCTGTAAATGAAGAGATGGCAGCCAGTCGAAAACACTAAATCCAATGCACAATCAGGCATTCTGTTTATTCATTCTGGTGCATTAGGTGATGTTATCTGCGCCTTAAATGCCATTGAATGCCTGATAGATCATACAAAATTTGATTTCTGCTGTCAGGAACATATTATTCCATTTTTAAGTACTGTACCCGGTATTAATAATGTAATAAACATTCATCATCCACATATCACATCGATGTTTTTAGCTGAGAATTGCGATAAAGTGAACAATTGGTTGTGTACCTATCAAATTATTGTGCTTTTTTCTTTTTCAAAGGATTGGGAGTTCAGCCTCAAAAAATGCCACCCAAACATCATTCGTGTTCCTCCACGACCACCAGTGGATGATGTCATTCATACAAGCCAGTTTATTTATAATACCTTACAACAGACAGACGTTATTTCTGGTAATTATAAAGAAATACAGGATTTCGTATTGCAAAAACAAAACAATTCTTATAGGATATGTCAATGGAAAACAGTGATAATTCATCCGGGCTCTGGCAGTTCGTTTAAAAACTGGCCATTAGAACGATTCATGTCTTTGGGGCAACAATTGTGTCAGTTCGGGTATTCTGTGAAATGGCTTATTGGGCCGGCTGAAACTTCTCTGGTAACACTTTTGCTTCAAAACAGTGTTGCCAATAACGATATTATTCACACCAATGAACTTCAAATTGTAATGCACTGTCTGAATCAATCATCTTATTTTGCAGGCAATGACTCTGGAATCAGTCATCTTGCAGCGTACATGGGCATTGACACCACAGTGATTTTTGGACCATCAGATTTCAGGCGATGGCAACCCATGGGTCCAAATGTGAAAACAATACCAGATAATCACCTGATCTGCTCTCCTTGTTTTGAAAAAGGGTCGCGTGAATGTTCCCACAAAAAATGTTTACATGATATATCTGTTACACAGGTAATGCATAAAATAATTAGGAAATTATAAAAACAATCAGGACAACTCAATGAAAAACAACACAAATCACAAGCACTTCAATATTGAAAGCAATTGGGGACTCACCTTTGATGCCGTGCCCGATATGATTGCGATTATTGATAGAGACTTCAATATCATACAGATGAACCAGCCCATGAAAAATCGCCTGGGTGGTTCTCTGTCGTCAAATTTAAAACTCAAGTGCTACGAGCTGATGCACAAATGTCATGCAGTTATTGATTTATGTCCTTTCAAGCGAACACTATTGGATGGCAAAACACATACTGTGGAACAGTATAATGAGAAGCTAAAAGCCTCCCTTCTGGTGACCACTTCGCCAATAAAAGATGATGAAGGCAATATTGATGCATGTGTTCATGTTGCCCGGGATGTGACCCCATTAAAAAATACCGAATTGGCCCTTCGGGAAAAAGACAGAATGTTGACTGAAATTTCAGACAATATCCAGGATGTCATGTGGCTGGCTGAAGTTATTGATAACAAAAATCAACTGATTTTTATCAATAAAGCCTATGAAATCATTTGGGGACAGTCATCTGATGAGTTGTTTCAGAATATCAATGCTTTTGTCAAATATGTGCATCCTGATGATCAGGACGCACTTAAAACCCTCATGAATTCTGATGAGGTCAGACAAAGCAGTGCAATGGATGCCACTTTTAGAATCAACAGCCCTGATGGTGCAATCCGATGGATTCATATGCGCAGCTTTCCGGTTAAAGATCAAAATGAACAATCACACAGAACAGTGGGGATTGCAACTGATATTACCCATCATAAAGAAACTGAAGAAGAACTGAATATTGCATCAGAAAAAGCCAACCAACTGGCCATTGAAGCGGCTGAAGCCAACCGGACCAAAAGTGAATTTCTGGCCAATATGAGTCATGAAATTCGCACACCCATGAATGGCATTATTGGAATGTGCCATTTGTTATTGAATGCAAATCTTGATAATGAACAGCGTAGTCAGGTTTTAACTATCCGAAACAGTTCAGAATCTTTGTTAAATATTATCAATGATATTTTGGATATATCCAAAATTGAGGCGGGTAAGCTGACTGTGGAACAAATAGATTTTAACATTCGGGCGACCATTGGTGATGTTGTCAAGATTCTTGCAGATCAAGTTCAGAAAAAATCCCTTGAATTGTCCATTGTGGTCGATTCAGATGTGCCCTCTGTTATTTGCAGCGACCCCATTCGGTTACGCCAGATACTTCTGAATTTATTGAGTAATGCAGTCAAATTTACCGATAAGGGCGGCATATATGTAGATGTTAAAAGGATTCAAAAAAATCAAACCCAGGGCATATATTTTTCTGTAACTGATACAGGGCCTGGCATTGCAAAAGATCAACTCAATTTATTGTTTCAGTCTTTCACCCAAACAGATACATCCATTACCCGACGATTTGGAGGCACTGGCCTTGGATTGGCCATTTCAAAGCAACTGGCCCAATTATTGGGGGGATCAATTGGTGCAACAAGTGAACTCGGGAAAGGATCGACCTTTTGGTTTTCCATTGCATCCAATGATGTCAAAGCTGAAAAAACAAAGGTTCGAGATTTTGACGATGATATTCTGAAACACACAAAAATTATGATTGTCACTGACAACAAACGATTACAAAACGAAATGACCCCCCTTCTGGATTACTGGCAGCTCACACATGATTGCACCCAAAGCATTCCAGATGCCCTGGGAAAATTAATGCACGCAAACCTTGAAAGCAGCCCCTATAACATTTGTTTTCTGGATGACCAACTGCCTCAATTATCTGGAAAAAGTGTTTGTGAACGTATTGCGGATTTAAATGATATTGGCCCTCTTACATTAATTCCCATCTATAAAGAAAAGAAACCACTCACACATGAAAATCTTTTTATTTCATTGGTGCGTCCCATTACCTATACAGATTTATATCATTGTTTAAAGAAAATTCTATCGCCTCAATCCGACCAACAAGACAATAAAAAGCAATCCACCTTTCCAGAGATTGACGATGCCCTTCAAGATATTCGAATTCTTGTGGTTGAAGACAATAAAGTGAATCAAAAGGTGGCAAAGGGTATTTTGAATCGATTTGGCTTTCAGTGTGATATTGTGGGTGATGGTCAACAGGCGCTCACAGTGTTAAAAGATAAGGTGTACGATTTAATTTTTATGGATGTTCAAATGCCTGTCATGGATGGTTTATCCGCTTCCCGGGCAATCAGGGATAAAAATACCCCTGTGCGAAGACACGACATTCCCATTGTCGCCATGACCGCACATGCCATGAAAGATAGTCGTCAACAATGTCTTGATTCTGGCATGAATGATTTTATTTCAAAACCCATTGATCCAACAGAAGTGCTATCTGTCATTGAACGAATGACCAAAGGGGTTCAGGTTTATCGTGATACAAAATCATCACATGAAACAAAGGCCAGTGTAAACACATCCTCACACACGCCGCCAGAAACAACATCAGATCCCCCTGTTGATGCAAAAACACTATTTGACCATGAAAAACTGGCCCTGCGAATGGGCAATGATGACGAACTGGTTCAGATGGTTATTGATGAATTTTTGATGGATGTTCCTGGCCGAATTGATACAATCGACAAAAATATTGCATCCAATGATATTGATGCTGCATGTATCAATGCCCATTCAATCAAAGGATCTGCTGCAAATTTAAATGCATCACAAGCCAGTGAAGTCGCATTTGAACTCGAAGGTCTGGCAAAAGACAATGCGCCCACAGATATATTGGTATCAAAATTGAATGAACTGAAAAAAGCGTTTGAAGTATTAAAACCAATCCTTGAAAATTTTGGATGATTTTTTGAAGATACTTGCAAATTATCAATTTTTTTAGTATATTTGTTTTTGATCATAATAAGAGAACGTTTAAAATGAAAGGCAAAAAGAATGTCATATAATTCGTACAGTCTCTTAATTGTTCCAATACTGTCCCAGGAAAACGATAAAGCCTCACACTAACGTAAGCCTTTTAAAGCAATAACGTACCCATTTGTTACATTCTTTTCAATGAAAAAGAAAGAATGGGTCAAAACAATATTCAGGAGGAAAATCCATGTCTGTAGACCCCAATATTGCCATTTTATTGGTAGAAGATTCAGGGATTATGCGGAAAATGGAAATGAGTGTACTTAAATCAGTGGGGTTTAATAATATTGTTGAAGCTGAAGATGGTAAAGATGCCATACTGAAACTGGAAAGTAATCCAATTGATATCGTACTGAGTGACTGGAACATGCCCAATATGAGTGGCTTTGAACTTCTTGAGTGGGTTCGCCAGAGCGAACAATTTAAAGAGATGCCCTTTGTGATGGCAACTGGCCGTGGTGAAAAAAAAGAAATGACAAAGGCCTCTGAGGCAGGAGTCAGCAGCTTTATTACCAAACCTTTTGGCCCAGATGAACTGAAAGCAAAAATCGAGGAAGCCTTTACTGAAAAGACCGATGAGGAAGAACCTGAAGCTGTTTTTGAGCCGCGTTATGGGGCATCAGGTAAACCCATTATTAAAATAGCCCATATTCAAATTACCGATCATATTATTTTGGGCGCTCTAAAACACCTGATTGATTCTGGTAAAATCGCTCCAAAACATTTTGATTTAGAAACCGAATGTATGACCAGTTGGAACCCGGTTGCCAAAGCCCTGGAAGATAAAACCATTGAAGGCGCATTTGTGCTGGCGCCCATTGCTATGGATTTATTTGCCTATGGCACAAAGATTAAACTAATCCTTTTTGCGCATAAAGGCGGCAGTATTATTGTAAAGAATCGTCAGGGGGCAAAATTTAAAAAACCTTTTGAAAACTTTTTTAAAAATAAATCATTCTATATCCCCCATACCATGTCCATTCACAACATGATGGCCCACATGTTTTTTTCCAATATTGGTATCAAACCCGGTGTTGCTGGTGATGACAATGTTGATGTCAGTTTTGAGGTCACCCCCCCAATCAAGATGCCGGAGTTTATGTCATCCAATGAAAACACCTGCGGATTTATGGTGGCTGAACCTATTGGCACCAAATCCATTGCAGGCGGTATTGCCGAACAGATTGGTCTTTCCAGCGAAATATGGGAAAACCACCCATGCTGCATTGTTGCCATTCAAGAAGAATTTATTGAACGTTTTCCAGATGCTGTCCAGGAACTGACAAAGTACCTGGTAGAAGCTGGACAATTTGTTGATCAAAAACCCGGTGTTGCGGCTGAAGTGGGCGTTACTTTTTTGGATCCCAAAAAAACACTGGGCTTGAGAGTGCCTTTGCTAAAAAATGTGCTGTCAGACCCATTGGGCATTAAAACCAATGATTTATATCCTGTAAAAGCAGATCTGAATAAAATTCAGCGATATTTACACGATAAAATGAATGTTGGCAGCATTATTGATTTGGATAAATTTGTTGATCTTCGCTTTGCCGATGTTGCATGCAAGGATGGGGCATCCGGTGCTTTGGGATCAGTCCTTCACGATACGCCTCAAAAGTCCTTTGAATTGCTGGACCGATTGCTTGCCGAACAAGAAACACTCGCTGCCAAAGCAACCCTGGACAAGGTGGGTAAATATTTGACCCTTAGCCTGGGTGATCGAGAATTTGGTATTGATATTGCCAAAATCAGGGAAATTATTGGCATTGTTCCCATTCGTACCATTCCCAATACACCACCTGCTGTTCGCGGTGTTATCAATCTCAGGGGGCACGTGATCTCTGTTGTGGATTTACGATTGAAACTGCATATGCCGGAAATTGAGTACAATGATCGAAGCTGTATCATTGTGCTTGAAATTCAAGGCGAAAAAGGGCCCGGGGCAATTGGTGTGATTGTCGATTCTGTTTCCGAAGTAGCAAATATCAAAGCTGAAGACATTGAAGAAGCTCCCGGCACAGGACTGGATATCAATACAGATCACATCCTGGCCATGGCTAAAGCACCCAATAGTCCCAGTGTAAAAATTTTGCTGGATATTGATAAGGTCTTGACCCAATGAAGATAGAAATCAATGCACTAACAGATTACTTGTTTGAAATCCCACAGACTGAATCCATGAATGTCCCTGCCCAGGTGTATGCGACTCAGGCCATGATTGATGCCATTCATCAGGAAGGCAGTTTGCGTCAGTTGATGCATATGGCTCAACTTCCAGGTGTAAAGGCTGCCCTGGCCATGCCGGATATTCATTCAGGCTATGGATTTCCCATTGGCGGTGTGGCTGCTTTTGATTGGCAAACAGGTATTATATCCCCAGGGGGCGTGGGTTACGATATCAATTGTGGGGTAAGACTTATTCGGTCTTTGCTGGAAAAACAAGATATCATGCCACACATGGATATGCTGCTCAACACCTTTTTTCAACAAATACCTGTAGGGGCTGGCAGTAAAAAGAAAAAATTAAAAGCAGATTTAAGAGCAGTGGTGACAAAAGGCAGCCAATGGGCTGTTAAAAATGGGTATGGTGTTCAGCGTGACCTGGAATATACTGAAGAAAATGGTTGTATGCCCGATGTTACAATTGATACGATCAGTGAACGTGCCATGCAACGCGGAAAACACCAATTGTGTACATTGGGTGGAGGCAATCATTTTCTTGAAATTGATGTGATTGATGAAATATGTGATGCCAAAATAGCCCAAACCTTTGGATTGTTTGAACAACAGGTTGTCATCTTATTACATACCGGATCCAGAGGCCTGGGACATCAGGTGTGTGAAGACTATGTCAAAGCCATGCAAAAACAATCCAGCAGTCTAAAGATTACACTTCCAAACAGTCAACTGGCATGTATGTCAATTCATTCTCCCACAGGAAAAGCTTACTATTCAGCAATGTCTGGCGCTGCAAATTTTGCATGGGCCAATCGACAAATCATTACCCATTATGTCAGAGAAATATTTCAGGGCGTTTTAGAGAGGTCCCCCAGAGATTTGGGCATGGACCTGGTTTATGATTTATCCCATAACATCGCCAAAAAAGAACAGCATACCATTGATGGCAAACCGCACACCTTATGTGTCCATCGAAAAGGGGCCACCCGGGCATTTGCCCCAGGGCATAGCGCTGTGCCTGATGATTATAAACAATGCGGTCAACCTGTGATTATTCCAGGAGATATGGGAAATGCATCATATGTCATGGCAGGCACACAGACGGCCATGGAAAAAACCTTTGGCTCTGCGTGTCATGGCGCTGGCAGAATTTTAAGCCGCTCTGCTGCAAAAAAAGCCGCACATGGTCGGTCCATCATAGATGAACTTCAGGCAAATGGCGTACAGGTTAGATATCGCGGACGATCCACACTGGCAGAGGAAATGCCTGATGCATATAAAAATATATCCGATGTTGTTGCGGTAATTGATCAGGCCGGTATTGCTAAAAAAGTGGCACGATTGAAACCATTGGGCGTTATTAAAGGGTAATGATCGACCAGCTTTGCAATTCTTTTTCAGCATTTTGTGAAATTGATGTTAAGTTGACTTCATAAGTTCCCTTTTCGCATTCATTACAGGCAACAACTTTGGCATAAATGTCGCCATCAATAGGTTCGCCAGAACAATTCCATAATACAATCTTTATATTGGTTAGCTGATTAAGAGAAACACTTGTTTGAATATGCATTACGTTTTCTGCGGTTTTTAGAACCTTCCCTTTGTACGTTTCTGTTCCAGTATCCTTACCATCTAATATCGATAAGGTGATGTCTTTTGGGTGCTTAAGGGGATTAAGACGAATGGGTTTTCGTTTTGGCAGATTGATTTTGTATTCACCTGCAATGCCTGTAATATCGTATATATTAATGGGTTTATTGACACCTTTTGGCATGACTTTCATTGAATGGTTTACAGTTAATCGGGATCCACATTCTTGATAGGTACTTTCTGAAATAAAAACCTGGTTACCCACAGTATAAGATTCGATCCTGGACGTTAGATTAACATTACTGCCAACAATGCCATACTTGGATCGCATGTCTGAGCCAATATTACCCACAACAACTTCACCAGTATTGATTCCAATTCCCATCTGAAGTTTAGGGTAGCCATATTCTAAATTTTTTTGATTCACTTTTTCCATTGATGTCTGCATTTCTAAGGCGCAAGCAACTGCTCTGATGGCATCATCTTCTTGATAAATTGGCGCACCAAAAATTACTAAAATGGCATCACCAATAATTTCATCAATGGTGCCATCATACTTGAGAACGATTTCAGTCATTATTTCAAGATATATGTTTAATATGGACAATACCATTTCAGGTTTTAGATTCTCAGCAATAGTGGTAAAACCTCTCAGATCAGACATTAGAATCGTTACCTTTCGTTTTTCCCCGCCAAGCGCCATGCCTTCAGGCGTATCCAGAATACTGGATACTATATTATCTGAAAGATAACGCCCAAAAGTTTTTTTAATAAAATTATTTCTTATCTCAAGCTCGGTTCTCTGAAGCTTGACTTCTTTATAGGCGTCATCCAATTGTAAAATAGTATTGTATGCTTTAGAATGATACCTGATCCGGGCAATCAGTTCGATTCTGTCTGGCGGTTTGACAATATAATCATTTGCACCCAGTGTAAAAGCATCATCTTTAACCATTGCTTTCTCTTGTGAAGATAGCATAACCAGTGGGGTGCGCTTTAATTCTTTAACCTCACGAAATGCTTTAATCATGCTGAGACCATCAATTTCAGGCATTGTCAAATCCTGTATTATGACAGTTGGTTTTATTTCCAATGCAACATCAATCGCTTTTAATGGATCCTGACAAAAAAAGTAGTCAATATCTTTTTCATTTTCAAGAAATTTACCCACAACCTTGCCGATAAATGCCTGATCGTCTACAAGCAATACTTTGATAGAGGATTCATGCCGGTTTTTTGTTTGCCGGTAGTCATCAATATTGATTTTTCCAGGACGAACTGTAGGGGTGGCATTCAAGGCTGTGGATTTTTTAGACATGGTTGAATCGTTTTCATGAAAACATTTTTGTGCATGATACCGGATCCGATCCAGCAATACATGTCTGTTGGGTGGTTTTACAATAAAGTCACAGGCACCAGCAGAAAAGCTACAGCATTTTGATGAATTGTCATTTCTTGAAGAAAGTATGATTACAGGGATGGATCTGATTCGTTTATTTTGTTTATACATGCATACCAGTATCAAGCCATTGATATGTGGCATTTCAATATCCTGAAGAATGACATGGGGGAGAATTCTTTCGGCAGTTTTTATTGCTTTTCGTTCATCGTTGCAAAAATAAAAATCAATATCGTTTTCATTGGCAAACATTCCACTGACTGTTTTTCCAGAAACAACCTGATCATCAACCATAAGTACTTTAATATGACGATCTTCATATTTTTCTCTAATTTGATTAATTTTTTCCTGGGTTTGAATTGTTTCAAGATATTCATGGATTGCCATTTCTTTTGAACGTTTACTCTGCAAAGACATGGAGATATGGGTTGAAATTCGTGCAAACAATTCTTGAACAACAACTGGCTTGGAAATGTAATCATTGATACCTGCTTGAAAAAATTGAACAATATCTTTTGATAAATGTCTTTTTGCAGCAAAAACAATTATTGGCAAAATATTTTGGGGAAATTTTTCCCTAAACAGTATTAGCTTTTGAATATCCAGGCTTTCAGATTTCGTGGTTGCCAGCAATATTAAATCCGGCATTGAACTGGCTTCAATCATTTGAAATGCATCAATAATTGTTGTGACTGTTGATATTTGAAAGTTATTCATTTCAAGTTTGTTTGCAAGCATTTTCTGATTGTCAATATCTGTATCAACAATATAGATATGATGCTTTGTATCAATTGCTTCATGGCTGTCTATCTGGAAATGGTGTTGTTTGTTCATTGCACTGCCTTTCTACTGTTGGGTCAATGGTCCTGTTCAGCTGCGGTCGGCCCTAAAAAACTAAGGGGGAAAATAAAACAAAGATGTCCCGCCTTTCAGGGCTATTATGTTGCCAAAAAATATAATTATTTGAATTTATGGCAGATTAGAAAACCAGGTTGATGCAGATATTACGCTGATTTTATTTTTTTCATTAGTAAAATGTTTGCAAATACCAGGTTTGTTAATTACTTGAATTGCTGCTATTTTTAATTTGTTTTGAAATACATATATTGATTTTGAAGGATGATCATCTGTCAGTTTTGTTTCAACCATAAAAAGTGGTTTATTATTATCAGCAACCAGAAAATCAACTTCTTGTTTTTCTTTGTTTCTGATATAATGCAAACTAAAATTGCCAAAACCTTTGTCATTCCATGTATTAATTGATTTGTATAATTCTAAAGCAACCATATTTTCAAACTGAATGCCTGGTGAATCAATAACAGCATGATCCATTAAATATATTTTTTTTCTGGAAATAATTGCTCTTGATATTTTTTTCGACCAGGGGGTTATGTTAAATGTTAAAAAAAAGGTATCAAATAGTTCCAACCATTTTTTTACACTTTCAAATGAAACTGATAAATCTCGTGCGATGTTATCTATTGAAATTGGACTTCCTATTTTTGTTGGCAATAACGATAATAATAAAGCCATTTGATCAACTTTTTGTATATGAGATAAATCTCTGATATCCTCTCTGATTAATTGGTTTTGATAATTTTTTACCCATAGCCTGTAATACATTTTATCTTTTGAAAAAAAAGGATCAGGAAAACCACTCAGAGAAAAAAGATTTTCCCATATTTTTTGATACTTATTATTGGGTTGATAAGATGCATTGATGTTTTGTAAAAAAGCATCCAACTCATATTGAGGTTCGGAATATTCAGAAAGCGTTATTGGCCAAAGATGAAATAATAAATAGCGCCCTGCTAAAGAATCTCCGCCTTTTTGATAAATATTTAATCTTCCACTACCCAACACTAAAAAATGAAAGTGAGAGGCATCACGATCATAGACCCCCTTGAGATAGTTTTTCCAATTATGAAATTTATGAATTTCATCTAAAATAATGAGTGGCTTTGTGCCATCTTTTCGATTTATAGATTCATAAAAATATGGATTTTCAATAAGTTTTTTTTTATTTTCAACAATGTCATAATTAAAATACAATGAATTTGAATATTTTTCTGCGATCAATTTTGCAAGGGTCGTTTTGCCAGATTGCCTGGGACCTGCCAGAAAGATCATTGATTTATATTTAATTAAATGGTCAAATATTTTTATGTAGTGATTTCTTAAGTGCATAACCTTTTTTAAAGGCCAAGTCTGAAAAAGTCAAGACTAAATTTAGTTATGGCATAAAAAAGTCGCTTAACCTTGTAAGACACATTGACCAATAAGCGAGCAAACTGTATATAGATGGCTTGCTGGAAGTGAATAAATATCTTCATCTAAATTTTAGACCTTATGATGTAAACGTCAATATTTATCTTTCAAATCATCTGGGTATACATATTTTACAATTGCCTTTTTTTCAAACAGATAAATTGGTTGAATGGGGTCGGACCAAGCCAACCCATTAAAATTCAAATATTTTCATCCCAAAAAAGGCAATTTTCCCCCTCTATAACGCTCTTTTCGATATCAAAAAGAGCGTTATAGGATGAAAATCTCTTCACAAACTTACTTGATAGCCTTCCCTGGTTTCAAGAATTTGCTTTTGAAAATTTCAACAGATATTCTTTCTTGTAGCATCGATGGGTTAGATGCCAAACCTGTCCAGGAATATAAAGCAGATTCGCTCTTGCCATTTTCATTGCTCCTTATTCATCCTATAACGCTCTTTTTGTCCCTAAAAAGAGCGTTATAGGCAATTTTTTGGATATCAAAACAGATGTTTTATCAATCATTTCAAAATTCTATCTTGGTCTGATAATCATATAAAGGGCCGACAATAAATTATTAGTTAGCACATCTGCTTCGCCTAGGGATTTTACCGGAGGGTTATATTTACCCAAAAGATGAAAGGCCTGTCAGAGATTTATTGCGTCGAAGGCTGCTGCTTGTTAAACAGAGAACAGCCCAGATCTTAAGCTTTCAAAGTATGATTAATCGAAATCGTGGACAACATATGCCAGGAAATTCAATTAAACAATTGAAAGAAAGTTTTGCCGAAGATTATTTTGAATCACCTCATCTGAATTTTACAGCTAAAAGACAAATAGCAACAATTCGTTTTTTAGGAGAACAGATTGACTCTATCGAAAAAGAAGTATTATGACTCTATCGAAAAAGAAGTATTATCAATGGCAAAATTGAAAGATGAATTGGGCGCTGCCCTGGGCTGGTATGTTGCTGCCCTTTCAGGGCTAAGAAAAACAATATCCGACTTTATGAGAAGCGTATTTTATTCACCGGCAATTTTGGTTACACTCATATGGTTTTATCAATGAGAAAAATGCCCTGATTCAGTACGATGATGCTTTACCGGATATATATGGAGATAAAAATCAACTGATTGAATTGTTTCAAAACTTATTGTCAAATGGCATTAAATACTGTAACAATAAACAGCCTTGTATACAAATATCCCATGAACCATGCGAAGATCATCACTGGATGTTTTCAATTAAAGACAATGGCATCGGTATTGAGTCAAAATATCAGAAATATATTTTCAAACTCTTTAAAAGACTTCATCAACCCGATGAATTTTCTGGATCAGGGATTGGACTGGTTATTTGTGAAAAAATAGTCAATCGTCATCAGGGAAAGATCAGGTTTACCTCAGTGCCGGGAAAAGGCACAATATTTTTATTTTACTTTGTCGAAGAATATGGAAAATAGTCATGCAGCAAGCTGTAAGCAACTATAGACTTTAAGATAAAGATTTTGGCAAGGCGGCGCAAGGAGATAGTACTATAGTACATCGACGAAGTGCCAACGCAGTCCAAAATCTTTATCTTAAAGTCTATAACGTGCAATAACTTGAGAGATATAAATATATGAAAAAGAAAATTATTTATTCCAATGAACCGGCTTTTATAAATAGAGAAAAAGAAATAAAATACCTGCTCAACTGGATCAATGGCAAACCAAATCAACTCTTATTTATTCATGGCCCTAAAAGTAGTGGTAAAACAAGTTTATTATTTAAATTTATCGAAATATATCTGAATAATGTAGATTTTGAATTAAAATTTTTTAATTTACGAAAGGTTTTGATCAGTAATTATGAAAATTTCATTCAAGCTTTCTTCAAAAAAGATCTCAGTAAATCAAAAGGAGATATCAAGCAAAAACGTGAATTCAATTTTAAAGTTTTTAAATTGAC
>Ga0272440_1002327_pt1 | contig 14889 bp, 11 predicted proteins | sample SSMMMBAug17_FD_192440 | JGI IMG/M metagenome (GOLD analysis project Ga0272440, IMG submission 192440) | Marine sediment archaeal communities from Little Sippewissett salt marsh, Falmouth, MA, United States - SSM-MMB-Aug17 | ecosystem: Environmental > Aquatic > Marine > Wetlands > Sediment ... | reverse complement strand
CGAAAAATAATTTCCCCTTTTATCTTTAAAATATAATCGTTTGGCACGTAGAGACGTAGCATGCTACGTCTCTACAGAACAAAAACCCCGATAAACATTGTTTTGAAATGGGGAACTTATTTTCAGAGCATTCCTAATATTTATTGTCACGACCAATAGACAATAAATAAACTATATGGAGGAAGAATTATGCCCTTTAAAACCATTCATTGTATTTTTTTTATTTTAATTATTACATTGATTTATTTTGAATCATCTGTTGCGAAAATGAATTTATTATCAGATAGTGAAAATCAGAAAAAAACTGAACGAAAGGTCGCACTAAAAATAAAGAATGTAGGATTTGGACTTTCAGATTTATTTGTTTTAGTTAAGTATAAAGAAGAGGGTAAAAAAGAGTATCAAAATCTCACTCCATTTGTCTATCCATTAAATGAAGATATTCATGAAATGATCACTAATCGTTTATTGGATAGATTTTTGAGTAAAAAATTTGACCGTATTTTAATATCTGATAAAGCGGTTCAACTGGTGACACCAAACAACAAAATTAAATTATCAGGCTTTGATATAAAACCTTTTTACTATCTTGATGGGGAATTTTCTGATTATAAAACCAGTTTTCAGACATATTTAAATCAAAATATTGTTGATATGATTAAGCAAATTCTCACAAAAGGATTAGATGAGCGAAACAAAAATTTGAAAAATAAAGAAATGAATACGTTTATGGCAGCGGAATCTAAATCTGCTATTTCATCCTACTTTATTGATCAATTAATGAATGATATTTATATCTTTTCCGTCTATATTTCATTAATAAAAAGTAATATGACGATAGATCAAAAGAAAAAAAAGATAAAAATTGAAGATAAAGAAGAAACAATTATCACTTATAAGGCAAATGTTCATCATCATTTTGATGCGAACGTCATGATTTACAAGTATAATTCTGAGTTACAAGAATGTGAACCATATCATGCAAAAACTATTCAAGTACCCATAATTTTGGAAAATTTATCAGGAAATGACCACCAAACATTTGATCATATCCCTACTCAGGAAGAATCTTATCAAATCGTCTTGAGCAGTTTAAAAGATGCATTTGATATAATCGCCCTGGAAAAACTGGATTATCAAAGACAATTAGAATGGAGAGAGCATGCAACAATTGATGAAACAGGTTTATTCTCATTTAAATCAGACATAGGAATGTTGGAAGATTTATATATTGATACACCATATATTATTAAACGCCAAATTGATGGTGAAATGTCAGAAATGGGTTTTTCAAAAGCAAGAACAGTAGCAAATAATCAAGAAGAACGTTCAAAGAGCAGTTTTCGTCTAATTAAAGGAGAATATGAAATTAAGGATTTAATTGTTGAACATCCCTGGACAGGAAATTTCGCATGTACAGGTCCAGGATTTGAAAGCTTTGATTTAAATCAAATTCACTTTATTCAAGATGACAAAATAGAAGATGTTTCCTTTGGTGGTATTTTGCCGGTTCTAAGGTTTTCAGCCAGAACAGACCTGGGGTATCAAACGAATATCGAAACAATGTCAGAGTGGTGGGGAGAATTATATATCACCGGAGGATATGGTGGTGATAAATTAACCATTAATGGCACCGACATAAGTGAGATGCCATACCTCATTGGTATCAATATGGCGATGAATAAACGTTTTTATTTGATCGCAAGTGGTGTTTATGTTGCACCATCTTTGGGACTTGGCTATCGATTAATATCTGCAAATATGAAAAACACAGATGGTGACATTGACTTACAAACAGCTACTCTCAATGGTTCATTAGAACTTGGATATAATTTTTCACCGAATATTGAGATCAATTGTTCTCTGGGATATCACTATTCTGTTTGGAGTAAACTAAAATTTGACACTCCTGAAATGGAAGTCAAAGATCATAAATTTAATGGGGGCATTAATGCTTTTGCAGGCATTGCCTATCATTTTCCTTTATAATTTTAAATATAATTATTTAGATAGAAGAAGAGGTAAAAAATGAATAAAATTAGACTTATTGCTTTCATGTTGCTGTTATTGGCCAATGCTTGTGCAACTGTAGATCCAAATGCACTTTATGACGCATGTTTACCAAAATCAAGACAGGCATCATTTTTTGAAAGCACATATACAGGTGAAACAATGGTCAGGGCGACCGGTAAAGGGTATAGTGTTGAAGAGGCCGTTGAGGATTCAAAAAAAGCTGCGATTTGGTTTTTGATGTTTGCCGGAGAAAAGCCTTTACTCAAATCAATAGAGGCAAAAAATAATATAAAATCAGTTCAATGTCGAATTTTTGATCATTCGGATCAATACATTCGATGGCAAAGTGACATCAAAAGCAAAAAAAAGGTAGGCAGTTTTACATTTGTTGATATTTTGTTCAGGATTGACATTAAAGGTCTTTCTGATTTTTTGATTACGCAATCTATTATTGAATCTGTTGAAGAAATCTCAAGCGATATTGGTCTGCCATCAATAGCTGTTTTAGCTCAAAAGGATGATTCCATTAATAATACTGCTATTTCTGTCATGAAAGAGTATTTACTGGATAGAGATTATGAAGTTTTTATCAATGAAGGACATTCTCAAACGGATTCCATTATTGATAAAGTCAGCAGTTTAATAGATAGTGATACGGACAAGTTTTATTCAATGGCTTTAAAGCTGGGATCTGATGTCTATATCAAAATTAAGGATATCAAGTTATCGAAAGGATCTGCCAGCGGTGTATCTATCAAAAAAGTTTCTCTTATGGCCGATGCTTATGAAACTGTAACCAATAAACAGTTAGGTGCAACTTCAGGTTCTTCTCCGGAAAGAAGAATATCCTCCTATGAGCCCCTTGTTAAGGAAGCAACACATATGACAGCAGACAAGATTATCTCTCAAATCCAAAAATGTTGGATAAAACAAAGTAAAAGCGGTAAACCTTTTAAACTCTCGATTTTTACAAGCCCTGACAATAAATCCTTAGTTGAACGTGATATGTATAGTGCGCTTAAAAAAATGACAAATAAGATAAAAATTCTGGCCTCTGGAAAAAATCAAATTAGTTATCTGGCATATATCAAAAATATAAACAATGCACATGAATTATATATGAGCTTATCTACAAACTATTCAGGTTCTGAAATGATAGAAAAAATTCTATCAAAAGGCGCTTTTCTGATTATTAAAGTCGGTGAGGGAGATTATCCAATTGAAATGGATCAATCAATTTATCAGTAATGGACTTATCATGGTTAATTTATTTTATAAAAAAAGATACTTAAGCTTTTGTTTGGTGTTAATGATATTTGCTCTAAATGCCTGTCAATCAAACCAACAATTGAAACAGGAGCGTTTCGTTCAGCCGAACTCTATTGATAGCTGTTTTAAAGCTACTGGATATGGTGAAACTGAACGTTCTGCTCGTAAAGATGCATTAAATGAATTAACTAAATCGATTATTGTAGTGGTGAAGAATCAATATTCAGAAAAAAGCACATATATGAATAATAAATTTGACCAGACTGTTATAAATGAATTATCTCAGGAATCAAATATGTTGTTAAAAGGTGTTAAATACTCGAAACCTATTAGAAAAGATACCACTTATCATTGCATTGCCTATTTGCCACATAAGGCTTTACTGGCTACAATAAAATACCTGGACTCTGAAATATCCAAAAAACTCAATGCGTTAAGCATTAAAGATTTAAAAAAAATAATTAAAAATGCTCATTATTTATTGGCTATACTGATAACACCAAGCGATTGCCATATACCCGATGAAAAAGTATTGATTTCAAGAACACAATCAATTTTAAACCAGGTCAACCAACATATTCATTTTGGCATTGTCACATTTAAAGTAACCCCTAAAGATGCTGTAATATATATTGATAATGAGAAATATAAACCTTATGATCCCATATGGCTTAAAGCGGATCATTATTTGTTTAAAGTGATTAAAAATGGCTATGTTACTGCAAGTGGACGATTTTCATTAAAAAAGAGACAAAAATTATCACCGGTCATTAAACTGGTGCCAGAAATGAATAAGGAATTATCGGTTTTTGTCAATTTTAAAGCAGATGATATCTCTGAACAGGCTTGTCATTCTATTATATCTTCAATGGGCATTAAATCAAGTTCATCTAAAGCAGGAAATGCAATCAATTTGGTATTTAAAAAACAAACCAGCGAAGTTGATAATATTTCTAAGCATAAAGTTACCCTATATGTTGAGGCTTATAAGGGAAAAGAAAAACTTAAAACAATCAGTGTTTCAGAAAGTTTTTATTCCAAATCAAACAATAATTCCAGAAAAATTAAAGAAAAGAAAATTAAACTGGCTCATAAAGGAATTCGTAAACTGTTCCAGAGAATTCAACACAGCAATTTTCGTTCAAATGAAATTGTAAATTATGCGGTATTTTTTAATAAACATCCTGATACTCCACATGAAGATGATATGAAACGAATAGCAGAAAAAATCAAAATGAATACCATAAAGTTATCCACGAAAAGCGATGAAATGGAAGCACATAACAATAAACAGTTTGGATTTGGATTTATTATTGGAAAAAAATCCAATTATTTGTATGCTGCAACCGCCAAACATGTTATTGAATTCAAGGAATATGAAGATGAACCTGCAATAACAGCATCTTCAATTAAAGCTTGCTTTTTTAACCCGCCTGATCATTTTGATGTTACAAAAAATATTCGTGTAATTGCAAGAGATGCGCATTTGGATCTGGCGATTCTTAAAATTCCTAGGCCCGAATTCTTTAAGTTTACAAGAAACTATTATGCTTCAGAAATAGAAGAAGAGGATAAAGCTAAATTTATTGGAAAAGAAAATGATTGGTATATACCCTCTACTGAGGGAGGCGTAAATCTAAGTAAAGAAAACATAAAAGTTGAAATATTTTCTATATTACCTGGAACATCCGGGGCACCTCTAATAACTTCAAAAGGTCTTGTTGGAATGATTATCAAAGATTCAATAGGCAGTGCAAAGGCAACCTATATTAAAGATATCAAACAATTTGCCAATCAACACAATATTCCATGGAACGAGTAAATTAACATAAAAACTTTTTCCTGTTCTTAACTGGCATTATGTTTGAAAATGTTTTTGGAAAGAAACTATATTATGAAAGTATTAATAAATAAATGGGTTAACCGCATTTTTGAGACGACATTCATATTCGCATTGATATTCCCTGTTTTATCCTTTGCTGAATGTGATAAAAATTTGAAATCGGTAGCGTCTCATTCTATCGCATATCGTATGCGTTCTAATGACCGATGCGAAGGTTTTTATGAATCAAATGTATCATCGGGAAGTCTGAATATCGTTGGAGTGACAAAAGGGAAATTTAAATATAAATTTGACCCAAAAGAAGTAATGACAGTATCCAGTAATCTTAAAAATCTAACTGTAAATGTCAGAGCGACGAGTATTCCTCTAAAAACCTACTATCGGATGGATACACAAATCTTACCAAATGGGATGTTCCAATGGCCAATCAAAGAATTATTATATCCACAGGGTCTTAAGTATTCAAAAATTTGTATTTTTGGATGGATTAAAGATCAAAATGAAATAATATTCATTCCTTTAAAGGTTACATCTTCTTTGTTATCCTCAAAAAATAATAATAATTATTATATTTATTTACGCGCATCAATCGATATTAAAAAGTTTAAATGGCGATTTTCAGATGGTAGATGGAATCAATCAAAAAGAAAAAGGATCTATGAAGGTACAAGAATCGCATTTAAAATACCTCAAGATAAAAAAAATGAAATTGTTCGTATGACCGCAAGAGCAGAATCAGTGAGAGGAAGTGAACTATTAATTTGTAATGCCAAGATATTACTAAAAGAGGAGTATTTACATCATGACAAAAAATGATGTAGCTGACCCGCATGAATTATTGATCAAGCAACTCACCAAAGAGCTGGTTCGTGAATTATTGAAAGAATCTGATATCAATTCTAAGCCTCCTGAATCGAAGGAAAAATTATCACCTCCTGGTAAAATGACAAAATATTTTAAATCGCTACAAATGAGCAATCTGGCATGGTCAATCATTATCGGATCTATTTGCCTCATTTGTATTGCTTTTGCATGGACAAATCGTATTAAAACAGTGAATATCTCGTTTGAAGCTGTTTCATCAAATGTTACAATTCACCTGACAGAAAACTGGACCTTAACAAGCAGTTTTTATGTAAAAGAGCTTTATATCAATAATCTCAATACAGTGATCGCAACTGATATTGATATCAATTTTTCTAGATTTATTGATGGAAATTTAGATATTGACATTGAGCCGGCTGTATTAACAATGGAAGGAAAAAACATTTGTATCAAGGAACTTATTCTACCCAAAGGCGCAAAAATTGATATGTCTCTTACAAATGATATATTTGCCATTTACACCAAGGGTGAACCGGTATACTGTCGTATTGATACAAAAGATGCTGAACTAGTGCTTATAGAAGGAGATGAAGAAAAAAGTAAAAGGATCAATGCTTTTGAGTATATTCGTATTAAATCATCAAAAGCATTCTCATTTCCCACTGAATTGAAATTTACCTTAGAGGAAGACAACTTTAAGCTTCGTAATTTGAAAACAAGTTCCATTAAATTTTTAGAGGAATACCCGCCGGGAACCGGGATATTTGAATCGACAATTAAATCTGCATTAATTAGGATCATTGAAACTGATGATAAAGAAATTCTCAGGGAGGGAGACATCTTAACCATTGATAACATCATGACCCGAAGATTAGATTTTCGTATGATTAAAAATATTGGAATTAAAGCTTTCTTTGAAGGGTCAGTTTCAAATGTTTTAGCTGGAACAAAAAAATATGAGAGAGATCTTGCCCCAAATTTTATTGAATTTATCTATAACCAAAACCAGTTAGGGTTCTTCTGGAGTGCAGTCGTATTTCTTTGGGGAATTCTGTGGAGTTTAAAAAATAGTATTTTTGGAAATAAATTTTAGGGCATCCTTCATTAATCAGTTAATACTTGATCGGAAATTAACTATGTAAACAAATATCGGTTGGCCTATTAGGATCATTTTCAGGATTGACATCCTTTTCTTTCAAATGTTTAGAACACCCCCTATAGACCCCTATAGACCTATGCGAATATTTATCAAAAAAATTTTTTTCGTTTGACTTGACGTAAGAAAAAAGTGCATTAAATTGTAATCAAAGAGGAAATAAATTATCCATAACATGCTGAATAAATATAGATAGATATATATTATTATAAGTAATTTTTCTTGACGAATAAAAAAATAATGATTAGCTTATTATTAAAAGCTGATCATAATTAATAACAATAAGTTATAAGTAGTACTTTTAAGAAAAGGAGGTGTTTACAATGTTTGATATTTTACCCTGGAGAAAATCAAAACAATCGGTGAGTAATACTGAAAATAGTATTAATAGTTTCAGGAGAGAAGCTGATTACTTATTCAATCGATTCTTTGACTTACCAGACTGGGGTGAAAGTTTGAGCCCAAAGGTAGATATCATTGATAAGAAAAAATCAGTTTTCGTTAAAGCAGAAATCCCTGGAATGGAGGTTGAGGACCTTGATATTTCTTTGAATGGTCAATATCTGACACTTTCGGGAAACAAGAAGCATGAAGTGAATAAGTCAAAAGATGATTACTACCATGTGGAAAGTTCATATGGTAGCTTTTCTCGAACTGTTCAGCTTCCGGCTGAGGTTGATCAATCTGATGTGGACGCCTCATACAAGCGGGGCGTACTCAAGATTAATCTTAAAAAAACCAGACCCGAAGAAAGCAAACGCATTAAGATTGAGTCAAAAGATTAATTAATAATTTAAAAGATCTTATGTTCTGATATTGCTTCAAAACATAAGATCAAGAATGAGTATCAGGAGGTGATATTATGGCATACACAACAATTTTTCAACCAACAAATCGGCTTTATCAATATGATCTTTTACAAAATGAAATGAATCGATTGTTTGACAACTTCTTTGGCACACAAAAACGAACACGAGGCAGCGTTGTATTTCCAGCCTTGAATGTGTATCAGGATTCTAATAATGTTTTCGTAACCGCAGAATTACCAGGAATTGATGTGAACGATCTTGAAATCAATGTCGAAGGCGATACCCTTCATATCAAAGGGGAACGTAAATTACCTGAAACAGGTAAAAATGTTCGATATCATCGACAGGAACGTGGCAGCGGACAATTTAGCCGAACCATTCATTTGCCATTTCCAGTCAATACAGAAAAAGTCACTGCGGAAATGAAATTGGGCGTATTGACCATATCCCTGCCAAAAGCTGATGAAGCCAAACCCAAAAAAATTAACATTAAAACCGCGTAAGGAGGTTTATCATGGCAGAAAAAGAATTGACTGTTGATAAAAAAGAAATACAAAATCCACAGGAGTTTACCCGAGAAGGCCCTGTATTTAACCCGGATGTGGATATCTATGAAACAGAAGAAGAACTGGTTCTTATTGCCGATTTACCGGGCGTTCTAAAAGAGGATTTGGATATTGATCTTAATGAAAATACCTTGACCATCAATGCACATGTCAAACAAGGTACGAAGGGAACACTTCTGTATAAAGAGTATGATATTGGGGACTACAAACGCAGTTTTACAATTTCCAATGTCATTGATCAAAGCAAAATTCAGGCGGAGCTTAAAAATGGAATTCTGCGAGTGGTGTTGCCAAAAGCAGAAACCGCCAAACCCAGAAAGATTGAAATCCGCACTGTATGAAACATTCAAATATTCAGCGGGCTTTGATTTGCCCGCTGAATTATAATATATAAGTCAGATTTCTATCATTTTAGTCCTCCAAGCTATATCCCGCAATAACCTGTCATATTTTCTTTGTTTTTCCATTTATGATTGACCTTCAAACAACTTGTTATTTATTTGCCTGTCTGATAAAATAGACAATTATAAGGTAACAAGGCATTGTTTGTGGATTACAAACGAGAACCGCAAGACAACGTTCTGAAAAAGTTATGATTTCATAAAAGAAGGAGCCAGATCATGAAACTTATTATTCCCTCATACCTGATTCATCATGACATTCAAAAAATGGTCGCGGCTATAGATTTGTTCAGACATTTGAGTCGATCTGCACTGAGAGATGTCATGTCTGAACTGAAACATGTTCATATTCGGGGTGGGGGGACACTATTTCGGATTAACGATCCGGGTGATTGCATGTATATTGTTATTACCGGTCGTTTATTGGTTTATTCGGTTCTTCCGGATCAAACTCAAAAAATGATCAGTGAAATCGGGCCGGGCGATTATGTGGGCGAACTGGAACTGATCATGGCCGAAAGACGCAGCCTGACAGTTAAAGCAATCCGCGATACTGAATTATTAAAACTATCCAAAACAGGCTTTGAACGTCTCATAAAAAAACATCCAAAAGCCTTGCTTCATGTGACACACACCATTGTTAAACGTATTCGTAAGGTCGTGTTTTCCAAAGATCAGCAGAGTTCATTACGCACCATTGCATTACTCCATGCTGGAAGCTATTTTAATATGAATGCATTTACAGAGTCCTTTATTCCAGCCCTCGAAGAACAAGGTGCCACGCTGTTGTTAACTTCCGAACGTTTGGATCATTATCTTGGCGTTGGCATGTCCAAAGTTGACTTTGGAATCTGGGATGAAAAAGACAACCGAATTGTAGAATGGCTGTGTGAACAGGAAAGAGGGTATCGCTTCGTTATATATCAGGCAGATATGGGATTGACACCCTGGACCCGAAGATGTATTCGTCAGGCAGATCGAATATTATTGATCGCTTCGGCGCTCGGTTCATGCGAGTATAATGCCTTAGAACATTATATATTTGGCCATGCGCGTGAAACCACCAATGCAAGGATGGAACTGATTCTGCTTCATGAGGACTCAGTGTCATATCCAGCCAACACTGCACGATGGCTGGATAATCGTCCCATTATGAGACATCATCATGTTCAGCGATATCGTGTGCAACACTATGAGCGAATTGTTCGTTTTTTAACAGATAATGCTGTCGGTTTGGTGTTAGGAGGTGGTGGTGCGCGTGGATGTGCGCATATTGGTGTCATTCAGGCGCTTCAGGAAAGCGGCATTCCCATTGATATGATCGGAGGCACCAGTGCGGGAAGTGGTATTGGTGCATTATTGGCCATGCGCCGCGATATTATTACCATGCGATATTTAATCCGGGAAGGTTTTCTTGAAAAAAAGCCATTCAAACGCTTTTCCTTGCCTGTTTATGCCATTATGGATCGTTTTGTTGTCGATCAAATATCTAAAAATTGGTTTGGTAATGTACAAATTGAAGATTTATGGATCAATTTTTTTTGTATATCCACCAATTTATCCACCGGTCAAGTGATTATGCACAGAAGGGGGCCGGTATGGAAAGCAACACGGGCGTCATCCTCTCTCCCAGGAATTTTTGCGCCGGTCGTTGATAATAATCAAGTATTGGTTGATGGGGGTGTTTTAGAGAACATCCCTGCCAGTAAGATGAAAGAAATGTGTGGCGGGCCAGTTATCCTTGTCAATGTAACACCGAAAAAGGATCTGACTGTCAATTTTGATTATGACAATTATCCCAGTCCATTGGCAACAATCTGGAGTTGGATGAATCCGATGATTGATGCCATTAAAATCCCTTCGTTGATTGATATCCTTGTGAGAGTGGCCGGACTTAGCAGCATGAAAAAAATTCAGTTTGAAGAAAGCAACTCTGATCTTGTTTTAAACCCTCCCCTTGAAAAATTTGGATTACTGGCATTTTCTGAAATGGATCGAATTATCGATTTGGGATATCATTATACGCGTAAAGCAATTGAACAACTGAAAGTAAAGGATCCATACGATTCAATCGGGCAGTATCGACTTGTGTCCTTGATGAAACCGAAGAATTCTCTTTATTGAAATGAATCAAAGTATGCGTATGAACCTCAATTGGACAAAACGATGATTATTACCTGAATTTCGTTCCCGATGACAGGGTGTTTTTGTTTTTGGATTTTATCCCTCCTTGACAATTTAAATGAATATGTTCTATACAATCCCTATTTATTTTTGGAGATTTCCAAAGTATAAACAAAAAACAGGAATAATATACGATGAAATACGACCTGATTATATTTGACTGTGATGGCGTTATGTTTGATACCAAATGGGTCAATCGCTTATATTATAATGATATGCTTGCATATTTCAATTTACCAGAAATGAATGAAGCACAGTTCGAGTATTCTCATTCACATTCTGCTGCTGATGCCATTCGTCATTTATGCGAGCCTCATAATATTCCGGACAGGGAAGTACGCGACTATTTGAAATCAATTAATTATTCAAATTATATCAAGCATATGAAAATAAATCCTGAATTAAAACCATTAATTGATAAAATTCGTCCACCATGTCGTACAGCTATTGCTACGAACAGGTCTGATACGATGCCCAATGTCGTCAAAACCTTTGCGCTTTCTCCTTATTTTGATAGAATAATGACAGCATTGGATGTGAAAAAAGCAAAACCGGATCCTGAAATGATTACAGATATAATAACCCATTTTCAAATTATGAAAGATCGCGTACTTTATATTGGCGATACCCGAGTTGATGAACAGGCAGCTATTCGAGCAGAAATTGATTTTGTCGCTTATCAAGATTCCGCATTGCAAGCAAATTATCATATTCATACGCTGGATCAACTTGAAAATATTATCATACAATAAAACAAGTGAAAAACAATGAAACCTGGATTAATTATCTGTATTTTAAACCTTATATTGATATTGCCTCAAATGAACTTGTTCGCCAACATTTCGCCAGTTCAAAAAGGCAATACGCAAAATCAATATGAATTTATCTTGCCGAATTACAATTTAAATCATCATCGCTGGATTTCCGATTGGGCCATGACATCGGATGCGGGAAAGCCACAGTTACCACAGACTGGCTTCTTGTTCCAATACAAGGAACAGGCCCCAATTTCAATTAAAATTATTGAGATCAAAGAATCCCACTGTCACGTCAATAATATCCCACCCGCACCATTTATATCCAAATCCCAATTTGTTTATACGAGAGATGGAAAAACCTACGAAACAGAAGCGTTTTATCCATCACATATTTTTCAAATTGATCCACCATCAAAATGGGCCGGCACGAATGTATGTAGAATTCTAATTCGTCCTTTTCAATGGAACCCGGTTACGAAACAATTAAAAATAATTCATCAAATGACTTTTTCAGTCATTCAGACAAAATATGATTCAGAGCTTTTAAAACAAAATAGCGGCAATCAATGTGATCCCATAAAAGCACAGCTTATTATGAATTATTTGCCCCAAAAAAAAATATCATCCACACCCGAACAAAAAACAGTTATCAATAACAAAAAGTTAAATCTATACATTGATAAAAATTCGATTTATCGCCTGAGGTATTTGGATTTAGAAAAAATGCAATTTTCTATGTCTCAAAAACCAGTATCGTTTTTACAGTTGTGGCATAAAAAAAAGCAAATACCATTGCATATTGATGCAAAAGCATCATATCTTCAGAAAGGTGACTCAATTCTTTTTTATGGGCAGGAGATTGACAGTCATTTCACAAATAAAAATGTTTATCAGTTATTATGGGGGGATTTACCTGGCATCCGCATGTCAATTCAGGATGCATCACCCAATCAAAATGCATCTGCATCCTATGCCTGGCATACAGTAGATTTTGAACACAATACATCTGAAAATTTTTGGCCTGCAACACCCGGTGCGCCTGAAACAGATTTTGTTTTTTGGGATTTACTGAACGCACCAGATACATTTTCCACAACATTTGATTTGCCAGACCTTTATCTTCTGGCCGCAAATACCCCTTCTCATCTTACTGTTTTATTTCAAGAGAAAACAAATAGTTATCACATGATCGACGTTTTCGTAAACAACCATCACGTATATAAGGACCAATTTCATGCGGATAGTCTTTTTCAGGTAGACATCCCTCTGGTTACAGACATTTTGAAATCGCAAAACAATTCGCTAATGATCGTATCTGAACTTAGTCCTGAGATTTGGTCCGATAAGCTATATATTAACAAATTCTTTCTACACTATCCCGCAGCTTTAACTGCGCAAAAAGACATGGCAATAATAGAACGCCCTGCACCCAATCAAAATATTGATATATCAGGATTTACGACCAGGCCAATCTATGTTTTCGATATTTCAAACCCGGCTTTTCCATCCATATTGACAGCATCAGTGATGACGCAATTCGATTCAAACGATCATATTCGGTTTTTCAATAGAACATCCAAAAAGCTATTTGTCTGTGCGGATTCAAGCATTATAACGCCTGAAATTCAATGGGCCAGCAGCGAACCGATACAATCAACAGAGAATATGGCCAATTATATCCTTATTACCCCGCCTAAATTTTTTCCTGCTGTGCAGCCATTACTGGATTATTATAATGATCAAGGCATTCGCTCAATGACAATTTCACCGAATACGATCTATGACATTTTTAATGGGGGCATTATTGATCCACATGCCATTCAAAAATTTTTGGCATATACTTACGATTATTGGAAAATTCCGCCAGACTATGTGTTATTGGTAGGAGATAGTAATCTGGATTATCTGGATTACTTTCAAACCGGGAAACAAAATGAGGTTCCGGTTTATTTAACATACATGGATGGTGTCGGACTGGTAGCAAATGATCATCATTTTGTTTGCATTGATGGTGATGATCTTTTTCCAGAAATGACCATTGGTCGACTTCCTGGAAAAACGATCTCTGACGTAGAAAAATTGATATTGAAACGATTGAACTACAGTAAAGCTATAGATAAAACGCGTCAGCGAAACCTTTTTATCTCAGATAACGACGCAGATAATATTTTTGAAAAGATATGTCAGAACTCTCTGGATTACCTGTCAGGCAAAATGGAACAGGTTCATTTATCACTTACCGATCCATCATCTCTAAATACATTGACCCAACAAATGCTTGATTACCTTAATGGTGGTGTACTGATTGCAACATACATGGGCCATGGCAGTATCGATAATTGGGCAGGGGAACCCATATTCCATGCGGATGATATTCAACGTATCAATCCAAATACACCCCTTACATTTTATGTATCATTGAATTGCATGTCTGGTTACTTTGCATTACCAGACAGGTACAGTCTGTCACAAAAGATGATCTTGCCGGAGAATAAAGGCGCTATTGCTGTTTTTGCACCAACAGCACTGGCACAAATATGGGAGATTGATATTCTGTCACAATCACTTTTTTCATTCATTCGCTCCAATCCAGGTTTACCTGTTGGAGATCTGGTAAAATATGCTAAAATTGAATCTTTCAAAAAAGGAATCCGTGCATCAACTGTTCAAATGTTTACGCTGACAGGAGATCCATTGGTTCGGCTGAATATTTCTCATTTGAAAATTACAGGTGACATTGATTCTGATGGTCTTCTGACATTTAGAGATATCTTACGAATGTTGAAACATGTGGGAAATATCTACAAACAATAAATAAGGAATGCTCTAAAAATAAGTTCCCCATTTGAAAAAATGTTCATCGGGGTTTTTGTTCTGTAGAGATGTCGCATGCTACGTCTCTACGTGCCAATCGATTATATGTTAAAGATAAAAGGGGAAATTAATTGAGTGTAACCAAAATTGCCGGTGAATAAAATACGCTTCTCATAAAGTCGGATATTGTTTTTCTTAGCCCTGAAAGGGCAGCAACATACCAGCCCAGGGCAGCGCCCTGGGTAAAAATC
>Ga0272440_1002326_pt1 | contig 14891 bp, 11 predicted proteins | sample SSMMMBAug17_FD_192440 | JGI IMG/M metagenome (GOLD analysis project Ga0272440, IMG submission 192440) | Marine sediment archaeal communities from Little Sippewissett salt marsh, Falmouth, MA, United States - SSM-MMB-Aug17 | ecosystem: Environmental > Aquatic > Marine > Wetlands > Sediment ... | reverse complement strand
AAAAATTGATAAATATTGGGTAAATATTTATTATGATTAATTCTAATAAGTTAGAATGCTTTTGTTTGCATTGATTTTCAAAATGAAGAAAAAAATATTATTGAGTGGGTATTCATTCATTTTCAGAGTTGCCTAACATATTCTTAATACCAGACATCATTTGAGAATAAATGCCCTTTTTTTCTTTTTTCTGCGTGACAGGTTCATCAGGGATGACCAGACGCGGCTGGCAATAAATCTTTTCTCGAAATCGCTGGTCCACCTCAGGTTCATCCTGAAGAATGGACTGGAATGTTGTGTGGGGAATTTCGTAAACCCGGGTTTTGGTTCTGGCAATAATGGAGGCTTTTCTGGGATCGCCGGTTATTAACGCTAACTCGCCAAAAAAATCACCCGCTCCCAGACGACCGACTTCAATTTCGGGCCCTTCTTGCAATTGAATCCGGACACTCACCGCCCCCTCAATAATAATGAATACCGATTGACCATGATCATCCTGCCGAATAATGACATCATCAGTATAATATTTTTTTGAGACCATCTTCTTCGCTAACATACGTTTACTCTCATTGGAAAGGGTCTGAAATATTTCGATTTCATTTAAAAAAGTAATGGCATCATTTGACCTTGCCATAAAGGCGGCATCCTTAAATTGTGGGATATTCTGACGTTGAAATACAGGGGAAATGCCTGCACGTTTAAGATGGTTCCATACCCGCTTCCAGACTGCGTTTCGCGTTTTAATTTTGCCGCCATAATCTGAAGATGAAAAAGAAATTGTATATTCAGCCGACCAGTTACTAAATCCACTGAAACTAACCACTGGCAGCGGGTCTGATTTAACAAAAGGTGCTGATTGCACCGCATCATATAATATTTTCTCAACAGATTCAGGTTGTTGAGATGGATCTATGCTTACTTTAATCCAATATCGAAAGGTATTGTCTGGATAATGAAAGTTTCTGATAATAGATTCTGAGGCCATACTGTTTGGCACACTGATTATGGATTGATCGCGTGTCAAGACCCGCGTCGCACGCCAGGTGATATCCAAAATGCGGCCTTCATCAATATCGCCAATTTTCACCCAATCGCCAATCAAGAATGGTCGTTCAATATTTAATGCAATTCCTGAAAATATATTGGAGATATTTATCTGAATCGCAAGTCCAATAATCATTGCAACGACACCCGATGCCGCTAAAATGCTTGTTATCTTTTGATTGAAAACGTATGCAAAAATGCCACACATCGCCAATAAAAAGATAATGAAAGAAAAAAAGCCCACAACAATATCTGGTATTTCGCGATCTGTTTTATCTTCAATGGGTATCCATATAAACCGCTTGATTGCCAAGTCTACAAATAAAGTGGGAACCATCCACCATAAGACATCAAAGAAATACTTAATTATTTTTGCATGGTATGGCTCAACATAACAAATCAATCGATCCACAGTCAGAGACTCACATGCAATTAATGCTGTAATGGCGGTCATCATTTGAATAAACCAGATCAATCGGCAATTGCGCCTGAGTCTGTCCCCGCGATAAAAAACACTGACAAATAAAAAAATCATCAAATTGGATATCAACAAATGGTCAACAAATTCATACCGAATCATATTGCGCAGGCTAAGCTCATTTTTTCGAATCCGAATTCCCATGTTAAATTGTGAAAACTTGACTTTGCCTTCTTGAATTTTTAGATATCGCGGGGCACCCAAAGAAGCTTTTTCCGCAATGTTTTGAAAAACCCAGAAATCATAGATTGTATAGCCTGATGAGGGGGTCAGTATTTTGGCTTTTTTTAGTTTTTCTACCATTCGCTCGCGACTTTCAATTCGCATGCCAAGAATATCAGCCACATAAATCAAATTGTTTCGCGTACGTTCTTTATGGCAAAAGCTAATGCCTACCAGACGTTCTTGATAGGCATAAGCATCAGGAATAAAATCAGCCTTGAAACGTCCACGCACATGATAGGCCGCATAAGATACATTTTTTAAATTCTCAGTGTCCACTGGCTCACCCAACTCAATTTTTTCGGCAGCATTGAGAAAACTAATTCGTTCCGGATGGATATCGCCTTTGTACCGAAACCATAGGTAAAAATCCAGTCCATATGTCATGTTTTTCATGTCAATATCAAATATTTTTTTAATTTCAATTCCAGTATATACAGTATTGATTCGAAACATGTATTGATCATCAAATTCGATAATATGTTTCTTTTTTAATTTCTCTTTATATTCAGGTACTTCATATATATTGGGTACCATCTGAAACTGCGTAAATGTTGAAATTATTTGCTGATGTTTATATATGCCAGTGAATACAGATTTTTGGGAATCTCCTTGATCATCAAAATAAACAAAACCTGTTACACCTTCCATTGCATGATGTATGGAATCGAGTGCTGCCAGAGATTTTTTAATTACAAAGCGATCTTTTTTCAACTGGCATGCATTACCACTAAAAGATGGATTTTTCATTGCATGCACAAGCAATGCAATTGTATCGTATGCAAATGCAGCATGCCAGTCTGGTTCTTCTTGATAGGTATTTTCAAATTCGTGTTTGAACAATTGCCCTTTTTCATTGAGCATGTCAATAATCATAGGAGTGGTGACATATAATCCATTGGTATAATATCCAGGATTTTTTTGTTCTTTGGGCAAGTTTGACAAGGTATGACGAAATGATTTTGAGGTAAAAGAATCAGGTGCAAGAATTGGATTTTGAATATGATATTTTTTTATCAATTGAAGAAGTTTTGCACCTTCAGTTGCATGAGTAGCCAGAAAAACAATTCCCGCATTTCTTTTCTTTTTTAATTTTTTTACAATATTTTCCAGTTGACTGTCCAGGTCCTTTGCTTGATTATCAAAATGCCACTGATATTTAACACGAATCCCCAATTTTTTTGCAGATTGTTTGAAAACGCGTGCCAGATATTTACCATATTGCATCTTTTCATGAATGATGCTCACACTGGTTCGATATGGAAAAATATTTTTGGCATACATGGCCAGAAAACGTGTCTGAAGTTTATCATTGACAACTGTTCGAAAGTACCAGGGATTCTCTTTGGTTACAGTGACATTTGTTGAAGTTGGTGTGATTGCTGGGATGTGATATTTTTGATAAATTTTACCCGCCCTTGTGGAACAGGTGCTGTAATGATGTCCAATTACAGCGACATTTCGATTGATTCTGGCAATGTTTTTCGCCTGTTTTTCTGCCAGCGCAGGATTATTTTCATCATCGTAAATATCCAGTAAAATTCGTTTATTATTAATGCCGCCTTGCCGGTTGATTTTATCGAGATATAGGTTGATCCCTTTTAAGAATGATTTGCCAGTTGCGTGGTCAGCACCAGATAAAGGCCCTACCATTGCGATATAAATGGTATTGATTTCATCATGACGAATCTGAAAAAAAACCAGTGAAAACCCAAAAACACCAAGTGCAACAAGAACGATGTTGTGTTTGTATTTTATCATGTTCGTTTTAGAAGCAGTTTTTGTTGAAAAAATTTTTTATCTGAAAGGGATGCATCATATTACCTTGAATTGAAAATATTATATTTTGCTGCAGGAACATTGAATATCCCCACTGTAACAGGTAACGTCCATAAATATTGATGTAAGCATGTCTTGAATGCGTTTGAACAATTATTCAGTCTCATTTGCCTTTTTTTTGCTCTTCAGTTGTTTCATACATGTAATAACCTGGTTTATTTTAGTCGCAAGCTCTTGTAATTCATCACCATCTCTGAGTTTGATCAAATTGACATCCTCTCCCTGATTTAATCTGTCCAATGTTTTTTCAAGATTATATACCGGCCCGGCAATTCGATGTGTAAGAATAATGCTAAAGCCAGCAATGATGATAAGCAGGATAAAGCTTGTTGAATAAAGCTTGGAAATCAGTTGCTGAAGCATCACTGTGACCAGAGCTGGTGGAATATATATTCGCACAACTGGCCAAATAACAAAAAACATCAACATGCCGATAATAATCGTAAATATCATTGAAAGAATAAGAAAACGTATGGTTAGGGTTAATTGCATTCTTTCATTTATTAAATAATTTGCAAATCTGCGTTTTACTTTTTGTGCCATTTTATTGATTCCTTTTCACGTAAGGTTATTGTTCTTTGTATTGACATGTCAATTTGCAAAGAAAGTGCCAAAAAAAATAGCTATTTAATATGCAAAAAAAAACAGCGTTAAAAAAAATTAAAAAAATTTCATTTTTTGTGTAAGAAATTCAAAAAAAATGTGTCTATATATATTAGAGGGGGTAAAAAAAAATGTGGTCACCGAATAAATGGCTCGATTTGTCAACATATAACAATTCGGTGACTGGCAATATTTTTTCGCAATACACATTGGAAAAATTTTTTTAATTGAAAGAATGGAGATGGTTTGATATGTATAAACGAAATCAAATTTTCAACTTGAGTTGAAACGTTCAAATACAGGTGGAATGCATATGGATAATCATCAAAACTGTTTCAGACCATTTATTCGTTGTGTGGCGATCATCATTATATCGTTCGGGTTATCAGAAAATAGTCTTGCCCAGGATGTCGGTGTATACATGGTCGAAAAAAAAAATTCGGAAACCGCCATTCAAATTGAAATATTCGTTGATGTTGCTGCTGCATTTCTTGGGTCTTATGATTTAGGGATTTCATTCAATGAAAACCATCTCCAATTTCAATCATTAAAAGCTGGCACTGCTTGTTGTCAGTTGCTTCCTGAACCGACAAACAGTATCAAAAATGGTATCTTAAAGGTAAATGGCATATTTAAAGATTCGCCCAATAGACTGGTGAGCCTTCTTTTTATTAATTTTAAACGCACATCCATCTGCGAGAGTTTACCTTTTTATATCTATGTTTACGGCCTTTTGGATGAAGACAGGGAACTGGAAGTTCATGTCGTTGGCTATGAAATTACACAAATTGCCATTGATCGCATGAAACAAAAACAATCGGACCAATTACCCCTGGTTGATGAGGACACGATTGAACTGATAAAATCATTGGTTGACATTCGATTCAACCAGAAAGATCAATTTATTAACCAGCTAATTGAAACCATCGGAGAAGTCAAAACAAACCAATACCAGTCAGACATTTTAAGATTAACAAGAATCGCCAATCACATGAATATTGAAATGAATTGTTGTCACGTGATTGATATAATAAAATGTCTTCAGTGTTTATCGGGCATAAACAATGTCACTTGCAACAATATTGTTGATGAAACACCTGTCGGACTTGATGATGTTCTGGCACATTTTCAGAAAATGGCCTTTTTGCCGATATATAATGAATGATATCTAAAAAATGGAGTGTCATTTCATTTGATATCAAAAATGATCAGGTCTTACATCATTGCTCTTTTTTGAATTTTATATTATTAATTTTTTTATCGTTCTTTTTTTTGTTTGTTATTACAGATATTCAATTTTTTCTAAAATTTCTTCAGACAAATGCAATTAAATGTCTATAATGCATGATTATTGAAATTCTTTGAACCTATTGGGATGAGCGTATACACTCATGTCAAACTATTTTGGGAGTTGATTATGAAAATCTTGCGATATTTTAAACCAGTGATCGTTAATTCAATTATTGTATGCGTATTAATTCTTTGCAGCACTGTTTGGGCAGAGTTGCCTCTGATTATGTTTTCATTTGAAAATCAGGAATTTGATATTGGCAGCACATTTAATGTGGATGTCCGATTGACTCAATCGGACAGGGATTTAGGCTCCTATTCCTATACCCTGTTATTTGATCAACAGGTGCTTAAAATCATGGCAATTGAAGGCGGCATGCATGGGAATTTGCCTGATGCCAATACAACAGGTTCTGTCAATATTGCTGATTACAATCAGGACTGGCCAATTATTGATTCCAGCTTACAATTGACCCGAATCACTTTCCAGATTATCGGGGATTATTGTTCTGTCAGTGAATTAACACTCAGTCAGGTGTCATTGTATGATAGCACGATCAAACATATGGATGCGGAAACAAATAATTCGGGGATTACTGTTATTTGTCCAAAAGCAAAATTAATTGGGGCGCCACAGGGAACCATTCATGACAATTTTGCTCAAATTCAGGTCACAGGCACAGGTCTGACCCATTATAAATATAGTCTGGACAACAAACCTTATTCAGATGAAATCTCAATTGAATCTTCCATTGCATTATATAACCTTTCAGAAGGGGCACATTGTATTCATGTATTGGGAAAAATTGCATCAGTCTGGCAAACTGAACAAGAAGCCACAAATGCCTGCTGGTATATATTTATGCCAAAGCCACATATACAAAAAATTTCACCTGTATATGGTTCGGAAAAAGGAAATACAATCGTTGACATTGAAGGCCTTTATTTTAATCCAGCGTGTCGCGTTTTTTTTGGTGAAATGGAAGCGGAACCACTGACGATTTCGAATACACTCATTGTATGCCGAACGCCGAAACATTTACCAAAAACAGTAGCAGTCACACTCGAAAATCCCTATGAAAAAGTAACAACGCTCAATCGTGCCTTTTCATATTATCCTGAAGGCAATCAATATCAGATGATTTTTACAGCTTTAAATGAAACGCGAATTGCTCCAGGTGCAAATGTTTTCTGGCAAATGAATTATACCACAAGCGACAAAAATCCATATTTGCCAGGTTTGGGAATTCGAATTCATTATAATTCCAATATGCTCAAATGGAAAGGATTCTCAGATATTTATGACAATGATATGCTCAGTGGTCGAGACCTGATGCCCAAAAAAGATATCTCCAATCTGGATAATGATTCCAATACAGATAAATGTATTCAGGTGGCATGGATGGATATCAGCCGAAACTGGTCCGGAAAAAGATTACCGCATAATTTATTTGGCATGTCTTTTTCCACACCTGAAGATGTTGGAATCAATACTGAAAGCGCAATTCATTTTACATCAAGTTCCCATGCAACAACACATCAATTTTTTGCACCTTCGATATCGATTAATTTTCAATCCTGGTCTATAGACTGTTCAGCGCAAGGGTCTGGCAGCATTTCACCCTCCGATTTAATCAGTGTGGCGCATCATGATTCGAAAAAAGTTCAATTTATTGCCGACCCACATTATCATATTGAATCTGTTTTTATCGATGGGGAATCCTTTGGTCAGATCAATGAATATAATTTTGAAAATGTGACTGCCAATCATATGGTCACAGTGATTTATGCCATTGATCGCGTGACATTAACACTTGAAAAAAAAGGATCAGGAACTGGCATGATCAAACCAATGGAAGGAACATATACATACGATTACAATACTGGGGTTGTCTTGACAACCATTGCATCTGAGAGTTCCATTTTTACAGGCTGGTCTGGTGATGTTACAGGTATTGGCGATATCAGTATTATTATGAATACAGACAAGCATATCTATGCCAATTTTGCGATCAAGCAATTCAAAATTGAACCCATATTTGGTGAACATGGCCACATAACACCATCAGAACCTTTTTATATTGAGTACAATGGCAGTCAGATTGTTAAAATATTTGCTGATCGCTGTTATGAAGTTGATAATGTCTGGATTAATGGTGAATCACGCGGGCAGGTGTTAAATCATAATTTTATTGATATTCGTTCTGATCAAACAATCGAAGCGACCTTTATCATAAAAGATAAAGACACAGATGGCCTTCCTGATTGTATGGAAGCAAATACCGGATGTACTGATGTCAATAATCCTGATTCAGATGATGATGGATTGCTTGATGGTGAAGAAGACCTGAATCAGGACGGGTTTGTGGATATGGGTGAAACCAGTCCTTGTGAACCAGATTCTGATTTTGATGGTATGGATGATGGATGGGAGCTGACATATGGTATGGATCCATTAATTAATGACGCTATGGATGACAAAGATGCAGATGGCTATGCAAACTATTTTGAATATATGATGCATCTAGATCCTGAAGAACTGAACCCACCCTATCAACTCAATTACAATAGCGATACAGATGAGCGCCAACCCTATCAGATTGTCAATATGAGGCCTGATATGCTTAAAGTTGTACCTGGCGGATTTTTTGATTTGGAAGTGATTTACAATGTATCGAATAATAACTCCCAATGCAATGGGATTGGCTTCTTTGTCCACTTTTCGTCAAATGACATTATGTGGACGTCAAGTCAATCCATGTTAAGCACTGGTATAAAGATATCAGAACCTGAGATAAAAATAGATCAAGATGACCTGGATAATGACCCCAACACTGATCGCTATATTGCGCTCTTATGGCAGGATGAAACCGGAAAGTGGCCTGATACAGTATTGCCTCAAAAGCTATGCGCTCTGACATTTTCTGTGAACGCGGACATGCCTGAGAATTATAGTGGATTTATTCATGTAACATCGTTCTTTCTGGATACTGCGTATCATTTTTATGCCAATACAACGCAATATCAGGCGCAGCGCGGTTATTTAGATATAGATGGTAATGGCGTTGAGGATGCATTAACTGATGGGTTACTGGTTATGGGCTATTTGTATGGATTTCGAAATATGCCATTGATCGATAATGCTGTTGGGCCTTACGCAGTAAGAACAAAAGCAGAACAAATCGAACCCTTAATTAAAGGAATGTATGACCTGTTTGATATTGATGGTGATGGCACTGTCAATGCGCTTGCGGATGGTTTATTATTGGTTCGATATTTATTTGGTTTTCGGGATTATGAATTGGTATATGATTTAATTACACCCAATTGTACCCGATGTAATGCAGATGATATTATTGAATATATTAGAAAAATCAAACCAACTCCATCATTTGAAGAGTAAGCCAGTGAAAAATGTTGCAATAATTTGTATAACGTGTTTCGTCCTATTTGCTCAGACACATTCAGTCATGGCGCAAATAACACACTGTCAACACTTATGGTTGGACCCGATTTCATTATACGCAGCGCCAGGAGAAACGATTTCAATTTCATTATATTACGATGTCACCAGCAATGATAACACCTTGCTTGGATTTGGATTTAGAATGTTTTTTAACAGTACGCTGCTGTCATTTCAAAAGGCAAACGCATTTTTTAATATGTTCAAAGCACCTGTTATTCAGGAGGATGATGAAGATCTTGATAATGATCCGACAACCGATCAATACATTCTAATTGCCTGGTTTGAATGGAATGGTCGATGGCCCGGAGAAAGACTTCCCTGTTTTATGGGAAACATTGATTTTTTGATTGATCCGGAGGCCCCGACTGATGTGACAACATTAAATGTAAATATCACTGCCACCCATCCGGGCTATCAGGGATGTTTGCATTCATCAAAAATCTATATAAAGCCAAAACAATGATAAAAAATATCGTAAACAACAGTCAAAATTTATTACGTAACTGGATCATTGTAACGATCCTTTTGCTCACTGCATGCGCGGTTCAACATCCTGGACCAGCTTGTTTCAAAGATAAGATCCAGTATGGTCAGGTAGAGGGCGCATTTAGGAGTCGTTGGTGGAATTTTTATGAGCGGGGCCGTTCATATCTGGAGGGAGAGTGTCTTGATGCTGCAATTTCCGATTTTAAGGCAGCTATTGAACAAAATGATCAAGATCAACGAATGGTCCGAACATATGGACTTCATTTTGTCGACTATTTTCCCCATCGGGAATTGGGCCTGATTCATTATCTTTTAGGTGACCTGGATGCTGCGAAAAGCGAATTGGAGAAATCCTTATCCCAGGAATCAACATCCAAAGCGCATCATTATTTGGATGAGGTGCGAAAAAAACAATTAAAAAAGAAAGCGAAAACAGTTAATACCCCCTCTCTTGTAGTTCATTTTCCTGATAAAGACGCCATTTGGACATCTGATGAACGTATTTGTATTCGAGGGATGGCCAGTGATGAACAGTATATTTCAGATATTCAGATTAATGGACACCCATATGATTTTCAAGGAGCGGCAAAACAGATCCCTTTTCAGACTGAAATGATATTGTCACAGGGCACTTATCAAATTCCTATTAAAATTAAAAATTTATTGGGTGGATCTTTAAAAAAAGTTTTGGAAATTCATGTAGATCATCAGGGGCCTCTCATTGAAATCGTCGCCTTTGAAAAATTGGCCAATAATATCCTTGTCATTGAAGGGATCGTATCTGACCAATCAGAAATGAACCATCTATATGTCGATCAAAAAGAAATTGATTTAAAGCCAGGAATAAAAACCTCTTTTCGTGTGAAACACATCATAGATGCGGATCAGGAAATACTTGTGCTTACAGCCACTGACAGGGCAGGAAACAAAACAAAAGCGTTTTTAGATATTATTGAAGCCACACAGACCTTTGGCAATGCTTTTCTTGCCAGTCGTGACCTTATTCAGGATAATGTATTATGGGTTCAAAAAGGCCAGGATATTAATCTGATGTTATCAGAATGGGAAAAGGCTAATATTGTTTATGCAGAAAAAATTTATCTGTCTGGATATATATCGAGCAAATCCCCACTCAATTCATTTATAATTAATAACCAACCTGTAACCATTAATCATGGGAGACTCGTTTTTTTTAATATCCCCTATAAACTTGATAAAGGGGATAATTCCATAGATATAAGGATTGAAAATGATCGAAATCAAGTATTAAAGAAAAAAATAACGTTCCAGCGTATGGTTCCTGAAATATCGCAAATTGATGCGCGTATTCATGTGTCAATGAGCCCATTGAAAACACATCATACAGATATTGATAAACGTAATCAATTCCAGGAAGAACTATTCATGTCATTTGTTGAAAGAAATCGTTTTTATACGATTCCCACATTTCGTCGTACTGAAAGTCAGTTATTGAATCAGTCAAATGAATCTCAGATTGCACACCTCACAATGGTAGGTCAATATGTTGATTCTCGATATGGTGTAGAAGTTGCGGTTCGTCTGGTTGATAATGAAACCACGCAGATACTTGCTGTTAAAGATGTTTACAGTGAAACCAAAGATAAACAATCAATTTTTCGCATGGTAGATAGTTTATCCATAAGAATTCACAATGAATTTCCACTGGTGAAAGGCACAATTCAACACATTGCAAAGAACGTTATTCAGATTTCTTTGGGGAAAAAACAATTAAAAGCCCAAAACAGGCTTATTGTCTTTGCCCCATCTCATTTAAACAATGCACCTGAAATAATCGGGTTTGCAAGGATTCTAAAAATTGAAAAGGATACGTCAAAATTAGTGATCGTTCATATGAAACGTCCGATCTCAATAAACGATAGAGTTATTACCCAATGAGATTTACAATTGAAGAAGATCGTCGAATAATTAAAGGTTGCTTGTCCGGCGATTCAAAAATGCTAGAAGAATTCATTCACATTTATTCGCCATTAATATACCGATACGTGCAACAAACATTAATATCGAGTAATATCCCTTTTGAAGACGAAGATTTAAAGGAGCATCACAATTCGGTATTTGTTTTGTTACTGGAAAATAAATGTAGAAAGCTCAAGCAATTCAAAGGACAAAATGGATGCTCGTTGGCATCATGGATTCGATTGATCACATGCCGAACAGTATTGAATAAATTACGTGAAGAAAGTGGCGATGCCAACTGGATTGAGTATCGTCTGCCTATCGAAGAAGCGGCTGATGTCCTGTACGAAGAATTAAGTGCAATGGAATACATGGAATTAGAAGAAAAAAAAAGATTTATCAGAGAGTGTATCTCACAGATGGGCCCCAGAGATCGGTTATTTTTAAAATTGCATGTTGAACAGGATTTACCCGTTCCAAAAGTTGCCAGAATCATGCATATGTCAAGTGATAATGCACATACTTTGCGATATCGAGCGTTTGAACGTTTAAAAAAGCTGGTAGAACAAGTGCTTAAAAAAAAAAATTAATGTAATTCTCGGACAAAGGAATTCTCTGAAAATAAGTTTCCCTTTTTAAAAAATGTTCATCGGGGTTTTTGTTCTGTAGAGACGTAGCATGCTACGTCTCTACGTGCCAAACGATTATACAATCAAGATAAATGGGGAACTTAATTTTCGAGTATTCCTAAAAAATGTTCAAATTTTTTTGCCTTGACCTCCAGCTAGCCGTTCAGAATGTTATTCGCCTAAAGTTCATTCTTGCTCATTGACAAATGAGTAAGTCTCAAGCATCAGAATATGTAACAAAAGTTAGTTAGAGATTAAAAATTGAACAATGGAAAACGTCGTTAATTGATTGATTTTATATGGTTGAAAACTATTTCTCTTGGTTAAGGTTCTGTTAGTAAAATCGTCTGACTGACTCAAGACCCAAAAAAGTAGGAGTTAGCGTTGGCAAAATGTGTCAGCTATAAGGCTGTAAGTTATCGATATAAATTAAATTCATTCATAATTGTTTGTGCTTGACTATTTAGAATGGCTGTCACACATTTTGCAGTTATTATACTCATAGTTACGTTTTTTGGTAATAGTTCAAAGGGTACTCGAACAAAACTCGAACCGTGGTAGGGCGAATAACACAGCGCTCCACAGGGCGCCAAAAGCAAGCGCATTTTTTAATTATTGACAAGTTTTTGGTCAAAAGAACGTTATCAGCCAAAAGAAAATCCTTTTTCACTTTTGCCGCCTGTGAGCTTAGTCGTTGGGTGCAAAAATTATTCATTACAAATTTTTTATCGCATTTATTCTGATTGTGACTTATAGTCAGTAGCCTTATGGTCGACAGTAGTATATTTTATCCCTCATGAAAAGGGATAATAAAATACTTAGATACGTTGGCAGTAAGATTAGGAGTATAAGAAATTCAACCGGAATTTCTCAGGAGGAACTTGGTTTTAGATGTTCGCTTGACCGGACATATATCAGCGATGTTGAACTTGGTAAAAGAAACATCAGTCTAATAAATTTAAATGCAATAGCTAATGCACTTAATGTTGATCTATATGAAATCTTTTCGAAATCTAATGAGTCAAAGAAACCGTTAAAAGTCAAAGAAAATTTTTATATAATAAACAAAGGGTTTAATATTGAATGTGGTTTCACTGTATCAGCTAAAGATATTCAATTTGCAGCACTTATGACTTCTAATCAACTTGAAGAATTACCATTTGCGCTTTTCCAAAGCATAAATTTGAAGGCTTTAAGCGGGATGGTTGGTGCCATTTTTGCCTTGTTTTTAGCTGAACGGGTGGGAGGAATTGTAAATCCAATTGAAAAAGGTCATCCTGATATAATACCATCTTCTGGTAAGAACTCTACTGAAGAGCTTTTGAGAAATTACCCTCAAGGTTTAGAAATTAAAAGCACTGTTGGTAATGTAAAAACAGGAAGCGATTTGGAAACAGGGCAGAAAAGACTATCAAGTCTAACAGGTATAACATGGCAAGCTCATCATAGAGAGGTTGAAAGTCTTATGGGCTTGGTGATTGATTTCGCTGGAAACATGAAAGATGGTAAATTTTTTCCTGCAATTACAGGTATCTTTTATTCTGGAGAACTTGATATGCAGGATTGGGGGAAAATAAGTGGCACAACCGGAAGAAATACCAAGGTTACAGGTATGACCGCATCAGGTAAAAGAAAAATGGGGCAAGGATGGGTTTTAACACTAAACGATAGCGGTTACATAGATAAATATAAACAAATCTTATCTTTTAATTTATAAGTTCCGATCATGGTATAAAAATGTTTTATTATTATGGAAGAAAAAAACAAATAGCAAAATATTATCCAACTCCAAATTATGACACAATAATAGAACCATTTGCAGGTGCAGCTGCATATTCGCTCTACAAAGATAATTGGGAGAAGAGAGTCGTTCTAATCGAAAAAGATAAAAAAGTTTATAATATTTGGGATTGGCTCATACATTTTGCTACTGTTGATGAAATCAAGAAAATGCCAGAACTGAAAGTTGGTGAAAAAAGTTCTGAATTTTTACATATTGTACACGCAGCAACTAAGATGGCTTTTCATTTTAAAACAATAAAAGTTACTCCGGTTCTTGCTCGAAATTGGGAAATAAGTAAAAGACTTTTTGCTGAAAATCTTTATAAAATTAAGCATTGGGAGATCATTTGCGGTGACTACAAAGATTCTCCTGACATAGAAGCAACTTGGTTTATTGATCCGCCATATTTTGGTGAATCAGGTATGGGATATCGTTATAGCAGCAAAATGCTTGATTATAACGAGCTGGCTGATTGGGCAAAAAAAAGAAAAGGCGAAATAATATTTTGTGAAGGTGAGCAAGCTGTCTATTTACCATTTAGACCTCTTGTCGAACTCAAAGGTGTTGCTGGTAAAGCAAGTAAAGAAGTCATATACTACCGTAGCGATTCTCCACTAAAAAGACCAAAACAACTTTCTCTTTTCTAATTATTTTTTGTGAGTTAATAAGCACCCAATCAATCGGTCAACCGGCGACTGCCCCTTACGCTTCGCTCCAGGGGCAGTCGCCGGTTACCTCAATCGTTATTCGCCTTTAGTTCATTTGTTGACCAACATGCGTTTCGCTCTAATTTTTAGCACGGCTGAATTGAGCCTTATTCGCCAATACATCAATTTTATACTTATTGACAAGTTTTTGGTCAAAAGAACGTTATCAGCCAAAAGAAAACCCTTTTTCGCTTTTGCCGCCTGTGAGCTTATTGATGGGAGGAACAAAAAAAAAATTAAAAGTGGCCAAAATGGGCATACCGCCTGTAAAAATTTGAAATTATTTACTAAAATTGTCCACTCTAAACTTAATGTTACCACCCATTCAAAAAAAAATTAAAAAAAATTAATTTTTAGTGTAAGAATTTTGAAAAAAATGTGTCTATATAATTAGAGGGGAAAAAAA
>Ga0272440_1002325_pt1 | contig 14901 bp, 17 predicted proteins | sample SSMMMBAug17_FD_192440 | JGI IMG/M metagenome (GOLD analysis project Ga0272440, IMG submission 192440) | Marine sediment archaeal communities from Little Sippewissett salt marsh, Falmouth, MA, United States - SSM-MMB-Aug17 | ecosystem: Environmental > Aquatic > Marine > Wetlands > Sediment ... | reverse complement strand
TTGCAACAATATCCTTTATATCTATAGATTGACTGTTAAAAGGAAAAAGGTCTTCATATTTGACTCTTGGAAATATATCTAAAAATCCACCATCTGTTGCATTAAAAATTTGAATACCTCTTTTTTGAGCGTATTTTTTTAGTAAGTGGTATTGAAATTTCATAACCATAAAGCATGATTGGTAACAATCATATGAATAATCATCTGTAGCTGCTGGAATATCGATTTCTTTATAAAAATAGGGTTTTTCAATTTTCCCAAAATCCTCTCTTTTCCATGCCCAATTTGTTTTATCACAACCTATTAAGTATATTGGATTACAACCTAGACAAAAAGCTAACATTAATGCAACCAGGATTACATTTTGGCTATATGGTGGAATTCCTTTAGAAAAATCAATATCATCATTAAAATTTTTTGAAAAGTCATACATAAAATAATGTAAATTATAAAAATTACCGCATGGGATTTTTCCAAAATTAGAAATTGGAAAAAAAATACTTATCTGCTTTTGCTTTTTCTCAATTGTATTTATTAATGGCATCAAAAATTTTTCCTTCTTCTCAACAATAAGTGGATCCGCACAAATCCAATAGTTAGGGTTTATTTCAGTATAGTCTTTATGGCGGTAAAAAAAACTGACAACAATTTTAATCTCATTATGAAGTAGTAAAAGATTTTGATTATTTAGTGAAGGCCCATTACCTATAATAAAACAACGTTTTCCTGAATTAAAATTCTTCAAATACTTGTTATTAGATAATATATTAGATACATCCACAAATAGACTCCTTTAATATCTAAGTTCTTCCTCGTTCTAATAGATTTTGTGATGGGTCTATTCTTGTTTAGAACGACATAAATTTTTTGACTGGAGTCCCAAATCTTTAGATTTGGGCGTCAAAAAATTACAATTTTGTCGTCTTAGAATTACTACCCACCACAAAATCCATTAGAATAAGAATTATTATAAGTTTAAAAAAGATTGAATAACATTTAAACCTTTTTTTCCGCTTCTTTCAGGATGAAATTGGCATCCATATAAATTGTCAGCTTTAACAGCAGCAGATATTAAACGTCCATTATAATAACAGTCAGCCAATCTATTTATTTCATAGGTTGGTATAGCAGTATAAGAATGAACAAAATACATTGAAGTTAAAGGTTTAATAGAATTAAAAATAGTATTATTCCAAACACAATTGTTTGACGGAATACTCAGTCTATTCCAGCCGATATGAGGAATTTTATGTTTAACAGCATCTATAGTTGTTTTTGGAACAGCTACGACTTTCCCTGGAATTAAGGCTAATCCTTTAGTTGTTTTAAATTCTTCGCTATATTCAAACATCATCTGCATACCTAAACAAATACCTAAAAATGGGCGATCGGTTTTAGCAAAATTTATAATAGATTCTACAAGACCTTTCTTCTTTAATTCAGCCATTCCTGATGGAAATGCTCCAACACCAGGTAAAACTAAACGTTCGGCTTCACAGATTTTTTTATAAGAATCAGTTACTATGACATCTGCGTCTATATATTTGAAAGCCATAATTACATTACGCAGATTAGTCATTTCATGTTCTATTATTGTAACTTGTTTTTTCATATTTGTCTCAGAGTTAAACCTGCTTCAAGTCCTTTTTTTCGTATCTCATTAAGGTTTTTTCGGTTATAGTGTAATATATCAGCAATTGCAATTGCATCTGCTCGACCTTTGTTAATAACTTCTATCATATGATCAATATTCCCCATTCCCCCACTAGCGATAACTGGAACATTAACAGAATTCGAAACAGCATATATTAAATCAACATCAAAACCTTTACGAGTCCCTTCTTTATCTACTGATGTTAATAAAATTTCTCCTGCACCTAAATGAACTCCTCTTATTGCCCATTCTAACACATCAATCCCTGTACTTTCACGACCATTATCTATATAGGCTTCCCATTTGTTTTTTTCTATTTTTTTTGCTTCAATTGAGAGAACCATACATTGTGAACCACATCTTTGAGAAATATCTTTTATAATATTTGGATTTTTTATAGCTGCTGTGTTTACTGCTACTTTGTCAGCACCAGCTCGTAAAATTGTTTTTACATCGTCAATTGTTCTAATACCACCACCAACAGTTATTGGAATAAAAATATTCTGCGTTGTTTGTTTGACAATTTCCAGCATGTTATTACGGCCATAAAGACTTGCTACTACATCCATATATATAATTTCATCTGCACCATCTTCATAATATTTACGTGCAAATTCATTTGGATTACCAATTACACGCAACCCTTCAAGATGTATTCCTTTAATAAGATTTGCCCCTTTTACATCGAGTCGTGGTATTAATCTTATATTAGACATAATTGATTATAGCGAACTCCTTCCTATTCCTTTTAAATACAACTCTGCAAGTAAAAAATCAAATTCACTATCTATATCAATGCTTTCTTCATTTGACATTAAAAACGGCATGGCAGGATGAATATAAAATACATTTTTTAATAAAAATGTTTCAGAGGGCATAAGAAATATAGCTCCATTTGGACGAAGTACTTTAGGTAAATCTTGACGTCGCATCTCAAAATATATAGCTTTGAACAAAGGTTTCAAAAATTCATTTTCAAGTGTAAAATTTTTATATGGATGATCTTCAACTTCTGTAACACTTATCGCGCATACAGCATTGGATTCAAAAAAGTTATCAATACAGTTTGTAATATGCTTTGATTTTCTCAGAGGAGAGGTTGGCTGAAGCACAACAAAATATTGCGGTAAACACTCTTCCTTTTTTAATTTTTTCAAAACATGACTGACAACTTGATGTGTTTGTGCGCTATCAGAAGCTAGTTCAACAGGTCTATCTATGATATCAGCACCATAATTTAAGCTTATTTGTTTTATCTCTGCATCTTCAGTACTTACAATAACGCGACTTATCCTGGGACAGTTAATAGCTGCTTCAATACTATAAGCAATTAATGGTTTCCCAGCTATCGTTTTTATATTTTTTCGTGGGACCCCCTTTGATCCACCTCTAGCCGGTATTATTGCATAAACATCTCTTGACTTTAACACTAAATTAACCTCTCAGGTTATGATTATCTATCAAAATACTCAGAATCATCTAAATAAATAATATAAAATCTTTATAAAGGTATAAATAATCCTGAGTACAAGGTACTACAATTCCATTAGACATAACAGATAAAGATGTCCATGGAAATTCACATACTGTGTCTGGTAATGAGATCGATTTTTTGGAAATTTCATCTTTTTTATAAACTTCCATGACTTGTTATCACAACAAAGGATGAAAGTTTTATAGTTTGTTAGATGCAGGCTGGAGTCCCAAATCTTTAGATTTGGGCGTCAAAAATCAACCAGTTGAAAAAATTACTGACGCCCAAATCTAAAGATTTGGGACTCCAGACTACAAATTTATTTTTCAAAGGCATAATCGCTAATAAAATCAGATCATATTGAATTTATGTATAAATTTTACACTTTCATATAAAACCATTTATTATCCTGACTTTTTACATAAGAATACACAGGATATTCTTCCCACATTTTTTTAAATTTATCCTGTAATTCTAATTGTTTTTTGCTCTCTGAAAAAGAAAGCATAGTAATAAAGGTCTGGCTTATACTTCTATTTCAAGAAAACTTAAATCAACCATTAATTTTAATCCATTTGTAAGCTGATATGGATTATTTTCAGTTTTAACAGTCCAGGTTCTTACAGGATCATCTATTGGAGCCATAAGAAATGGAAGTCTAAATTCGTGAAATTTAAATGCCTGACAACGATTATTGAGTAAATTACTAATCGTTTCTATAGAGTAAATATTCCATCCTTTTTCCCAGTCTCCAACTTTTCCATCACTATACTTTCTATGACGTGTTATCACATCTACATCATACGTATTGAAATGACTAAATATATAAATTTTCCCCTTTTTTTTCGTACAATGAAATAGATTATCAAAAAAAGCCGAAGATTCATCAATATCAATAATTCCCAAGACTCCTAACGCCAAAACAATATCAAAGCTCTCATTTATATGTTCTTTTAAGTTAAGTACAGATGATTTTACAAACTTTACATCAGGCAGAAGCCTTTTTGCTTCTTTAATAAGTTCATATTCAACATCTAATCCTGTAAATCGAAAATTTTTAAAACGTTCCTTTAAAAAATTAATAAGTTCCCCTGTTGCACATCCAATATCAAGGACAGATGATTCTTCCTTAAAATCTGAGCTTTCAATTAATGATGCAAGTTTTTTAAAAGATTCTTTGGGGTCTTTGCTCCATTTTTTTTGTATATAATGATTATAATTTTTATATTCACCTGTTATCATTTTTCCTCGCAGGTTATGAAATATCTTCTTAAACTATTCAGAATATTATCTAAATAATATCATTAAATCAAATTTTTTGAATATTATTATATATTAAAATGAATACAATCATATCTTGGAAGTGTATATATATTTTCCTTCAAGTCATCATCGCAAACATCACGATTTTTGATAAAATCAAATGCACAATCTGCTTTCATTTTATGTAAAATAGCAATAGTGTCATTATTATAAGAATAATGACCACCATAAGGAATACAGAACATGCGCAAGCCCTTTAATCCTATTTCGTTTTCTAAATATTGAAAAGAGCTAATGATTTCTCTTTCCTGCAAGTCTGCACTAAGTCTAGATAAAACTGGATGTGATTCAGTATGACTACCGAACTCCATGCCGTTTTTATACATTGTTCTCATTTGATCATTGTTCATATAATAACTATCAAATAAATCTTGCTCATTAAAAAATTTTTTAATTAATGTATTTAAAATTTTATCTCTATATTCATACTTTAACAAATAATTATAAAGTCTTTTAACATTTAAAAAAGAGTCTGAATTTTTTTGATCTTTGTATAGATATTTATCAAATTCGTCTATTTTTTCTTTATCTATCATAGATTCATTGATCATATACATTGATTCTTCAAAAATACTATCAGAACTAAAGGCCCCTAATAAAGCATGAACTTTATGTACCCCCAATAATTTATTAGTTTTATATGGACCTGAAGAAACAAAAAATATTCCCCATAATCCCCTGTTTTTTAGTTCTGTATACACCCACTGGAAATGGTCTAACAGTCCATCGTCAAAAGTAAGTAAGACACCTGGTTCGACAACTTTTTTTTCACTTAAAGACTGTTTAAAAGATTTTTTTGAAATGAAACCATACTTTTTTTCAAAATAATCAAGTTGCCTACAAAAATAATCCAGTTTCATATATTTTAAATCAGGTAATAATTTAGAAAAAGGTTTTATATAATGATATGTAATAACTTTTATCATTGGCAAAGCCATTTCTGTTGTGAAATAGGGACATTATTATTTCTTTCATATTGATTTTCAATATAATCTTGTATCATACCATTATTAAAATTTCTATATAGTTTTTTTACCGATTCTGATGTATAATCTTTTATTTGATAAAACCTTTCTTTTTTACAGGTTAACTCCCCAAGATCGTTTATCCTATCAAAATTTAAAACAAGCTTTGCATATATAGCACTCATTTCTTTAATCAACCTGTTACCTATCTGATGAGGTCCATCAAAAGTATCCATATATGGACGTATTTGATGAATGATTTTGCCAGTATCAATACCTTCATCCAGATACATAAAAGTACATCCTACATATTCAGGTTCATTATTTACTAATGGCCAATAATTTGATGCTGCACCTCTATAATAAGGAGACAATCCTAAATGCACATTTATAATACGACCTGAAAATTTCTTTATTAAAGGTTCTCTTATAATACATGATCCATAAACTAAAATTAGATCTGGATTAAGTTTAGTTATTTCGTTAACTACACTATGTTCGTTTGGGGCATAAAACCCTGCTTTAACAGGATTTGAATTATCATTAACAAAATTTATAAAATCCCCAAACATGTCAAATTCAATCTGTTTACGAGAATTAAGGTGTTTTATTTTAATATTATCACTTTGTGCAAAGAGTTGAACTTTAGAGTCTAAAATATCATTATTGTTATCACCACAACAGTATGTTCGTATTACTTTCAGTTTTGGTTCATTAGCTATTCGCATTCGTACATAAATATGTCTCAACTCTCTACCAGTTAAAATAATTACTTTCATAATTGTTATACCTGCATTATAAATTTTGAACCTGATACTTCAGTTTCCATTCTCCCTGTTCTTTTTTCCAAAGATGAGGAGAACGTGCATTATCAATAATTTCCCAAAATTTTTCCTCGTTTATATCCATATATTCTAAAATTTCTTTAAAATACTTTCCTGGAAATTCTGAATCATAACGATGTACAAGAGCAACACCTTCTTCTCTATTAATTTTTCCATTCCTGATCTCTTGTGCTGCGTCTTTTGTAGCTCGTCCAATACCAAACTTAATAAACATAGTATAAAAGTGTAAAGGATCTATTCTATCATCAATTGAATCGTATTTTGAGTAAGATCCTTCAGTCCGCTCATTATTAGCTTGAAATCCTGTGTTTTCAGCAGAATAATAGTAACATTCTTGAGGATCCCATCTGATATAATATCCTAAATAATGCACCTCAGTTCCTATATTTATAAGTCTTTCCGGTTCAACTGGTAAATAAGGGTTCAAATCATTAATATTTATTTTATACTCTTCAATAAGCTGCTTAGCTGTTACTCCACCAAGAAATAATTTATCAATATTTGATTCTTCCATAAAAAATGATGGCTGCATTGTAGGTCTATCATTTTCTTCAATTGTATTGCCATATTCAGCTTGATTCTCTCCATAAAAAATAAGAGGTATATTAAATAAAGCAGAAAATCTTGGACCAATTAGCTTTTGCCCGATAATAAAAGGCTGAAAAGGATGACATAAATTAATAAATGATAATTTTGTCAATAATCTATGCACTTTCCCATTAGGAGAGAATAATATATTATCAACCCCTGAATGTATCCAATTTTGGAAATTTTGCCATCCAATATCAGTATACTTATGTGGAGTCCATGTTACTGTAAGAGGATTCATATTATATTTGTTTCTCAAAATATGAGATGTAAAAGCACTGTCCTTTCCACCACTACCAGGGACTATGCAGTCATAATAACCATTTTTACTACGATATTTATTGCAAAGTTCAGTTAATTCTTCTTCTCTTTTTTTCCAATCAATTAAATTTGCTTTCATTTCTGAATAATGACAAGCACTGCATACACCTTTTTCATCAAATGAAATTGTAGGCTTTGAATCTGTAGATTGATTTTTAAATTCAATAACAGAACTTGGCCTTTGGTTCGAAATAACACATTTTGTGCAAAATTTTACTTCTTTAGGTAGTCCGTAATATGTTTCAATTTTTTTCATAATATCTCCTATGTTATTATTTCATAATATTTTATTAACAATAACTATAATCAGGCTTAACGATTTGAATATAAACTGGAATTTTACAAGTCCCTATAGTATTTTTCTTTTCTAATGAAGGCTCTATTGAATTTTTAAACATCATTGTGAGTAACCCCTTTGAAGAAAGATGCATATATACATTATAAATACTATTGCTCAATAAACTACACATTCTAATTCCATTAGTTGTTATTTGTAGTGGTAAAAGCATTGATGAAGATTTTACAACATATTCGGTTTTATTAAAATATATAATATCTGGCTTAATAATAAAATGAATATTATTTTGTTTGGTTTTAACTATACATTTACATTTATCACCATAGTTTTGCAAAATTTGCAAATTATCTATATTATTGTTATTATTATCGTTATAAGAAAGTTTATATCTTTGAGATAAGTACCATGAATAAGAATAATAATCCTTTATTTTGTTAAATACTGTGGTTTTAGTTGAATGAGGATTAGTAACAAGATTTTTGCAAATTACAGCAATATTATCAGAAGAATAAATATATTGAACTATTCTAATATCTGAATAAGTATCTGGTGAATTCAGACCACCCCCTAAATGTTTCAAACTTAAACCATACACCTTAAAATTATTAAGCAGAAAATTTGTTAAAATAATATGTTCCGAAAATACATTTGTGTTTATGTGCAACAAAATATCATCACCAAAACTTACACTTTCTATTAAAGCTTTTTCAGATCCAGCAATTACATTTCCTGCTGAATCCTTTTTTAAAAGTAACTCCATTAGGCTTTAGCTCCTTCTTTTTTAGAACCGTCTGAAAGAGTTGCAAGATGCTTAATACCAAGATCTATTCCGCAGATATTGTCTGCTTTCCGTTCATGCAAAATATCTTCTGTATCAATTGATATTGCAGCAAACCATTTATCAGCCTGTCTTGATATAACAGATTTAATTTGACCTTCAAATCTGATAGTTTCTGCCATACGCACCCAACCGATCTTTGATAATTTTATTTTTTTACCTTCGACCTTTATGTATAATGACAATTTCAATTCCTTGTAACTCACATAGGGAAAAGACTAATTCCGACCCAAATCTAAGTAGCCTGTCTTTATGTGTAATAACAAGCCGTTTCATTTGTTTTCGCAAAATCATTTCAAGAAGTTTATTAATGCCCCTTTTTTTATAATTCATACCAGAACCAAGATCTTTAATTGTTTCGGTTCTCCATCCCTTAGCTGAACAATAAGATTCAAGCATTACTTGCTGTCGTTTTAAATCTTCCTTTTGGTCATGACTTGATACTCTATCATAACAAATAGTTGGTGCGTCTGATGTATTCAATGATAATAATTCACTCACTTCATAGTACCTTGTTCCACCTGCTGTTTTTCTATGAGGTAATAATTCACCAGTTTTTTCCCATTTTCTCAAAGTTCCTGGTGTTGTCCCAAGCATTTCAGCAGCTGTTCCTATTTTAACTAATTTTTTTGTCATAAGGATAGATTATAGTAGATTATATTAGATTGTCAAGCACTGTTTTTAACCCTCTACTTTCCTTTATTGCTAATTTTAAGAAATAAGGCAGTTGGTTAATTCATTAACATTTATAATTCTAACGATCCTCTCAATAGCTTTCTTTGTTTGTAATTTTTTCGATCTCATAAAGTAGTTATCTATTATATCATTGTTTAATTTTATATTTTCAATATAATATTGGATATCAGATTCATCTTTTGCAATATACCCGATCCCAGATTTAACCAAAGGATGTACGTCAAAGCCAAAATTTTCTATCATGTAATTTTGAATTTCATCTCCTATGCGAAGATAAAGAACACAACCAATAGTTACATTGGAATAACTTGACAAGTAAGCATGGTCCATACCAATGGATGAAGTACATGTCATTATTATATCAGAACTTAATAATAATTTTTTATTATCAATTTTATCCTTAATTACAATAGGTTGCAAATTGTGTCTCTCCGCACATTTTGTTAATTTTTCTATATCATGAAATTCTTTTGGATGGCTTTTAATAATGAATTTAATGTCTAGGTTCCTGATAGAAGATAAAACGTTTAATACACTTAAATAATTCAAATAATAACTTTTAATCAATAAAGTTTGAGCAAAGAATGTCAATACTATTGTATCCTCCTTAGCATTAAATAAATTTCTATTTTTTTGTCTTTCCTTCATGAAATCTATTCTATCATTTCTCTGATGTTTAGGCGATCCAGCTATGTATATATTTTTATAAGATCTTTTAGTTGATAATTGTTTTGCATAATCATCTAAAACAAATATGTTCTGAGCAACAGTGTTTTCAATAGAATTATACCCCCCCCAAAAGTCAATAAATGTGTATGTGGAAATATTTTCATTTTTTGATATATAAAGCATTATTTCGTCTATACCAAAACCTACAGATGAAAGACCTGTAAAAAGTATATCTGGTTTTAATTTACGAAAAATATCTAATGCTTTATCTATTAAACCTTGAGTATATAAATCATTTTTATCAATTTTATAATCAAAATGATCATATTTCCCTTCAACTTTACCATTAAAAGGAATACACTGAATACCAGCATCAGTAAAAATATCTAAAGCAATATCCGAAGCAACAACATATACATTAAAAAAATTATCTTTTTGTATTTTTTTTATAATTGGAAGTAATTGATTTGCAGCTCCTGGATCTCTACTTGTAAAAATAATATTTTTTTTCATTTGATTATATTATTATTGAAAAAATTTAATTTTCTCAAACTCTAAAGCTTGTAGTTCCAATTTAACAAACTTGTCCATCTCAGGTTTATCGAAAAAACCATAATCTTTATAAGCTGCGATAAGTTTTAAAGTACTTCTATAAGAAAGTAGTCTTAGAATATATGGTATTTCATACAAATAATTAGAGTTTACACAATCTATATTTTGATAATTATTTATAAATATATATAGCTCTTTATAAGATAGATTTTTTAAAGTCTTACATAGAATAAAACGCTGAATAAAAAAGCAAATCTCAAAAGCAACAGGCAAATATGAAAAAATAGCATCTTCAAAATCAATAATTAATATTTTTAAAGGATCTCTTAATACTAAAATATTTCCTTTGTTTAAATCTCCATGAATTACTTGAACATCATAATTTAAATTTTGAACAGATTGATAATCACTTATCAATCTCCCAATATATTGCTTATTAAGCATAATCCAATAGCCAATTTTGTTATCATTAGTCTTAATGTAATAATTATTCTTAATCATTTCAAAAGAGTTATATAATCGATATTCATTATTGGTCGTATTTTCTTGAATATCTTTATAATATGGATATTTTTTTAGACAACTATGGAGCCTGGATATTTCCATAGCAATTAATTTTAGTTGCTCTAGATCGTTATTATAATATTCAGCTGCTATTAAATGAGATATTTCCACCACATAGTTGGAATTATTGATAAAAGTATAATATTGATTTTTATAATTAGGTATAGGACACAATATATTGACATTTTGTTTATCTAAATATTTCATTAAATTTTCTAATAATAATACATTATTATTATTTATATTTTTCCTTATTTTAAGTAAATACTTAGAGTTATATATATCAATGAGATATATATTATCAATATCATCCTGAGTCCACTTTTTTAGAGCTTTACATTTATGAATTATACATTTATCATCAAAATATAAAGCTAATATTTGATAGAAAAGATCATAACATAATTCAGGGACATCATATTTAAATTCAATATACTGAAACTCTAAATCTAAACAAATAGATTTACTATCCAAAATTGATATCTCCCCAACTCAAAAGTTCTCCTTTGCTCAAAGCTCTTACTAAAGTTTTATCTTTTATTCTTGACCAAAATTCAACAGAAATTCCTTTACATGGCCATGCAAACATGAAATTGTCTATATTTATTTTAGAATTATTTGATAAATCATGTTTAGCTACGACGCACATTTCCTGAGACATTTCTCTATTATGTATATAGTTAGGCTTTGACCTTCCAATTGCCTGCCATGAACATTTTACCTTTTTAATAACAGTCTTTAAATCTTTTATGTTTATAGCAAAATTAGTATCAATATCAGCTTTTGACGGGTTAAAGCTGATTGGCTTTTCCAAAAGATTGGCACCCATACCAATTGCGGTATAAAGTACTTCATCACCTACATAATGACATGATAACCCAACAGGAATATTAAATGTTTTTTTATAAGTTTGTATAGTTTTTAAATTTTGAATTTCAGCCGATCCTTGTTGACCTGGATGATGATTAATAATTACATTTTTTGCACCGTATTTTTCGGTCCATGTAAGAGCTCGACCAACCTCACCCAAATAAGCTTTTCCCGTATCTAAAACAAGAGGAATTTTAGTTTCACTAGCAGCTTGTATTAAAGGTTCATGATTGAGATTCGAAGAGGGAATCTTTATTGCCGCAGCATCTATATCAACCAAAAAATTAATCGATTCCAAATCATAAACAGAAACGATGAATTCTAATCCAATTTTTCTGCTGTATTCAAACATCTCTCTGTAAAAATCAAGTGTATTTACCTTTCTTTTGACAATATCAAACCATCTTTCAGATTTAGTTTTTCCTTCAAATCCATAATTATAAAAATATTTTGTGTGGTCATTTAATACTATATCAGTTGATCTCAATATTTCAGCTTTTAAAAAATCAGCACCTGCTTCAGCAGCAGCTTTAATCATACGCTTTCCTTCTTCTAAATTTTGATCAAATGCAGAGTTAACTTCAGCAAGAAACACTGTTTCATATTCATCTCCAATACATCTATCTTTAATATTTACATATGTCATATTTTTCTCCTTTTCATTATTTTTGTATTTCTACATCAATCTTATACAGAATATTTGCTATTTTCTCCCCAGCATCTCCACTTCCATAAATATACTCCACAGGATATTTTTTATGAAATATTTGTTTTTCTATAGCATCGCTAATTTCTTTTCTATCATAATTAACAGTAATAACATTAGATCCATGCTCTCTATTTTTTTGTCTCGTTCCAATATTAACACATGGTGTGCCAAAATAACATGATTCTCTAATTCCTGCACTGGAATTACCTATAATGCAAGAAGTATATTTAAGAAGATTAATAAATATCTGCATTGGAATATGTTTATAGCAAAATAAATAGTTACACTCATAAAATGAAATAAATCTTCTGATACTGGCTATCATTTGATCTGATCCCGCGTCTAGATTCGGATAAATTAATATTGTTTGCATTTTATATTTATGGATTGCTAAAAGGGTTTCATGCATCTGCTTATAACTATTATCATATTCAGTAGTATTTGGATGCTGAATCAATAATAAAAAATCATGTTCAGCAATTGGGCTTTTACTATCTTGTTTTGAAGGAATAGGAGACATTTTAAACAATTTTTCCTTACTAATATGCTCTATTTTCAAAATAATATCTATAGATGGGCAACCTGTTACAAAAACTCTCTCTGGTTTCTCATCCATTTGGATAATTAATTTTTTACCATTATCAGTTGCTGGAAAATGCAAATGAGAAAATTTCGTTACAGCATGTCTGATAGACTCATCTATTGTGCCAGTTTTTTCTCCACCTTGAATATGAGCTATAGGAATATTAAGATAAGACGCAGTTATTACAGCCGGCAGCATATCATATCTGTCACCTACCACTAAAAGTACATCTGGTTTTATTCTTGAAAAACATGTGGTAAGTTCAATAATTGCTAAACCAGTAGATTTTGCCATTGTCTCAGGAGATGTCCCCTCCATAACTGTTTGAATTGTTTCATCCAATCTAAAACCATCTTTTTCTATTTCTTTATAAGTGAAACCATAACGCTCTAATAGATGAGAACCACCTACAATTAGTTTTAACTCTAGATATTCATGATGTTTAATCGCTAGCATTACAGACTTAAGCCTGCTATATTCTGATCTGTTACAAGTATAAACACATATAATTTTTTTTCTCATTCAGTTACATCTTCCCATTTTAATTGTTTGTTTATTGAAATATTATGAAAAGCTTTCTTTCCTAATACATTATTATATTCAATAGCTAATATTTCTCCAGTTCCAGGTCTTTTTACCCATATATTATCCCTGGTAAAATAATCATTTTTTTTGATATTTTTTACTGAAACTACAGACGAATAAGCAAATTTAGCTGTGGATAATTCTTCATTTAATATTTCTTTTTCACCGCCTAAGGCCTTATGAATAGCCTCAGTTCCATCTATCAAATCTTTTAATTCTTCTGGATTTATAGATATTGGAATATCTGGTCCAGGCCATGTTTTATCAGATGTAAAATGTTTTTCAACAATACATGCTCCTAGTGCAATTGCTCCAAAGCAAGTATAATTCCCTAATGAATGATCGCTTATTCCAATAATTGCATCTGAAAAATATTTTTGTAAATGACTAATTGATCCGAGCCTGACTTTTTCATAAGGTGTAGGATATAAAGAAGTGCAATGCAGCAGAGCATAAGGAACATTTTTCTTTCTCAAAATTTGTACAGCTAAAGTTATTGATGAAATATCATTCATTCCAGTACTAAGTATAACTGGTTTACCGAAATTAGCTATATGTTCAACTAAAGGATAATTATTACATTCTCCTGAACCTATTTTAAAAGCACAAACATCCATTTTATTTAATCTATCAGCAGCGATTCGAGAAAAAGGAGTACTTAAAAAAATCATTCCTTTATCTTCAATAAGCTTTTTCAATTTTTTTTCTTCACTTTCAGAAAGTGAGCAGCGTTGCATCATATCCCAAATTGATTCATTTGCGTTATCAGGAATAACTGTATTATATATCATCTCTTCATCTGGAATATGTGACTGTATTTTTACACATTCACATCCTGCATTATATGCATCTTCCACCATCATAACTGCTTTATCATAATTTCCTTCATGATTGATACCTATTTCCGCTATTACTAAGGGTTTATAATCTCTTCCGATAAAACGTCCGGCAATTTTAATATGATCATTCATTAATATTAACCTTTTTATAAAAAAATTAAATTTTTTTTAACATTTTTTTATTCGACAATTTATAGAATAAGCTATAAATTTTTTTTATTCAAAATAGATAATAATACTTATGACTGAATTTCTGACCAATTCTAGCAAGACCTTGAATTTTTTGATTATTATAATCAATATTCATTTCTAGATTATTGAATTTATTTTGCAGGTCATTGTCTCCCTTTGTATATTTTATATTACCATCAATTATAGATAACATTTCCAAAACTAAATCATTAATATCTTCAGGTGAATTATCAATAAGCTTACAACCTTGTGATAAAATATCTCTTTCATAAAATGCAAAGCCAACAGGTGATGAAAGGATTTCTGAAAAAGTCAGAAATCGGTTTAATTTGTTAG
>Ga0272440_1002324_pt1 | contig 14902 bp, 6 predicted proteins | sample SSMMMBAug17_FD_192440 | JGI IMG/M metagenome (GOLD analysis project Ga0272440, IMG submission 192440) | Marine sediment archaeal communities from Little Sippewissett salt marsh, Falmouth, MA, United States - SSM-MMB-Aug17 | ecosystem: Environmental > Aquatic > Marine > Wetlands > Sediment ... | reverse complement strand
AGATGAATAAGATGAAATCAAACACTTTTAATTCATCTTATTCATCTTCTTCAGCGTAATCCAGGTTCAAAAATAGGAATTCAATATATTAAATGGGGAACTTATTTTCCGAGAATTCCTTACTTATCAATAATGGGGACATTATTTTCAGAACATTCCTAAGAATCATGTCAAGAATATTTTGATTCACTTGAAATCTACTCAGGAAACGCTATAACGCTCTTTTTGGGGGCAAAAAGAGCGTTATAGCCACAAATAAGAGCCCTTTTTTATGTAGAATTGTTATATTTTAAATGGGTTAGCTTGGTCCGACCCCCCTTCCCAAAAATAAATCTTGATAAAAATATATCCATGATATATTCTGTTTTTCTATTCATTATTCATAAGAAGAAAAGGTAAAAAATATAATGAATCAATGGCTGAAAAAAAAACTTGCTCGGTTAAAAGAGTATACGTTAATGATCATATTAACAATTCTTATAGCTGCGCTTGTATTTGCATTTTTATTCAATATGATTGTTTACAATATCTATCCTGGTGAAGCAGGTGTCTTCTGGAGTCGTTTTTTTGGGGGAACCAATATTTCTTATATTTATCAGGAAGGCATCCACTTTATCTTTCCCTGGGATAAATTGTACGTATATAACATCCGCATACAGGAAATAAAACCAGAAATGGATGTGTTAACCAAAAATGGCTTACAGGTTCATATCAAACTATCCATTCGTTATGCGCCAGAAAATAAACTTCTGGGTGTCTTGCACCAGCAGGTCGGATTTGACTATGCCAATAAGGTTATTATTCCGGAAATTGAAGCCGTACTTCGTGAAATTATTGGAACGCTCAATGCTGAAGAGGTTTATACCAGCGGTCGAAAATTGATTGTTGAAGCGATAAATCAAGCCATTGAACAGATTGCACAGCGCTATATTAATATTGATGATGTACTTGTGCGAAGCATCATTCTTCCTGATGAAGTCGCTGAATCCATTCGCAGTAAAATTAAAGAAAAGCATCGGGCTGAAGCGCACACTTATATTATCCTAAGAGAAAAAAAAGAAGCAGAAAGAAAAAGGATTGAAGCCGCGGGTATTCGAGATCATTTGAATATTATCTCTTCATCAAAATTTGATAAATCATCAAATTTTGATAAAGAACATTTCTTGAGCTGGCAGGGTATTAAAGCAACTGAAAATCTGGCAAATTCCCAAAATGCAAAAATTATTATTATTGGCAGTGGAAAAAATGGCCTGCCATTAATTCTTAATACTGAAACCAATGAAAACAAATAACTTCCTTAGAAAAACGTTCTGATGAAAAACAAAATACGAACATTCCTTTATCTGTCATTTCTACTTTTTAGCATTTCAGCCTGCAACAATATTGTTCCAGGTGATGAACGAATGGTGCATCTGGCCAATTCTAAAAATGATTTATATATTGGCGTTGTCGATGCCATTCCAAATGCCACGCAGTTTGTCAATGGTATAAAAATGGCCATTGATGAAATGAATATATCCGGTGGTGTGGCTGGGAAGAAAATTATTCCGCTTGTGTACTATGATTATAATAACAAAAAAACATCCTTGATGATTGCGTCCAAATTATCGAACAATCCGGATGTCATTGCTGTAGTGGGCCATTTTGATCCAGCACATGCCATATCAGCATCAATATTATATAAAGAAGCTGGTATATTGTTTATTTCAACCGGTGCGGATTTAATCCGCTATGGCGGGGCGTTTATTTTTAATAATCGTATGCCAGATATGGTTTATGTCGATAAAATATCTGCCTTTATGAAAGAAGAAAATTACAATCATGTTGTCATCTTGAATGATCGCCATCAGAACAACAAACTTTTGGCTGAAAATTTTTATCAACAGGCCATTGAAAAAAAAATGGACATTGTTTTTCATAAATCCTTTTCGCCCAGTGAAAAAAATTTCAGAGACCTTTTAAGTGAATTAAAAAACGAAACATTTGATATTATCTTTCTGATAAGTCGTGATAAAGCAGCCTCTTTGATAATCAACCAGATGCGTGAAATGGACATTCGAACACCTGTTGTTGGCACCAATGACATTGATACGCGATATTTTTGGAGTCAAACAGGCAAAAATGCTGAAAAGACAATCATTCCAACGAATTTTTATAAAAAAAATCCCAGAAAACTCACCCAAGATTTTGTTAACAGTTTTTCAATTGCATTTGGTGTTGATCCGGATGCCTTTTCTGCACGTGGATACGATGCGATCAAACTGATTAAACGTGTGATGGATAAAAAAAATGCGTATTTGCCCATGATATTAGATACAGGCATTCGATTTATGGAAACCTGGGATGGCGTTTTAAGTCAGTATCATCTGACCCGAAAAGGAAATATCAGTCCCTCTGCGTTATTTTATAAAAAATTTGAAAATGGAAAAATTGTTTATTTAAAACAAAAAATGAAAGAAAAGAAAGATCAATTTGAGCTGGTTGAAGAAATCACGCTCAGGTTAGCGGTGAATGATTTTTCAACCTTTGACCCTGGATTTGCTTCAGACCCTGCATCCATAGACGCCTGTAAACAATTATTTCTAAGTCTGACCCAGTATAATGTGTTGAATTGTGTACCTGAACCCAATCTGGCACTTTCATGGCATGCCAATGAACATCAAAATGTTTTTCATTTTCATTTAAGAAAAAATGCATATTGGACTGATGGGCAACCAGTCACAGCGCATGATATCGAATGGACGATTCAACGAAATTTGCAGGCCAGACCCACATCTCCTCAAGTCCATCAACTCTTTGTTTTGAAAAATGCAAAAGCCTTTTATCAAGGTACCATAAAGGATCCAGGTCAACTGGGAATTAATGTGATTGATGATTACACCCTGGCGTTTCAACTTGAATATCCAGCAGCCCATTTTCCTGCATTAGCTGGACTTCCTATTTATTGTCCGCTTCCTTCAAAAATAATTCAAAAATGGGGTAACGAATGGACGCTGCCAGAACATATTCAGAATAATGGTCCATATCAACTCGTGTATTACCAAAAAGATGCTTTGGTGATTTTGCGAAAAAATCCACAATATTTCGATGCCGCCAATGTTTCTATAGAAGAAGTAAGATATAATGTTATTCCAAATAATCTTATTGTATTATCCATGTATGAAAGTAATCAATTAGATATCATTGGCGGAACATTTGCGAAAATTCCTTTGCATTTTTTAAAAACTGTCAAAAAGCAACCTGAAACTCGATTTCATTATAAAAAGAATCTGAACTTGTCAACGACTGCTTTTGCTTTTAATATTGAGCGATCTCCTGTAAATAATATTCTGATGAGAAAAGCCATTGCATCATCAATTGATCTAAATTTTATTACACAATTTGTTGCATTTGAAAACATGATTGCAATGGACTCTTTTACACCGCCAGCGCTGCTTATGCCTGAAATAAAAGAACATAAACAATCCTTTAACCCGATTTATGCAAAAAAAATGATGGCTGAAGCAGGTTATGAAGATGGTCAAAGATGTCCTGAAATCATTATTGAATCCGGGCCAGGAGATTTACATAAAAACATTGCCAAAGCAGTATCCATGCTCCTGAAAAAGTATCTGAATATTACAGCGAAAGTTATCCCTCGAAATGACTCAAAAAATCCCTCAGGGCATTTATTTTTAAAGGATTTTTCTGCATGCTATCCGGATGCAGATCGTTTTCTATATGAATGGTACACGCAAAACAGCCATTATACGCATTTTAACAATGAAAATGTTTTTGCTTTATTAAAAAAGGCAAGACAAGAAAAAAATTCAAACATAAGAAAAAAATTATACTCTCAAATTGATGATATTCTCATTCACAAAGAATGTATTCTCGTACCATTATATTATGATACTGCACATTACCTTGTACAACCACGTGTAAAAGGATGGAACCATATGCCCTTTGGTGGTCAAATGATCAATCAATGGCAATTGGAAGAAAAATAAACAATTATCATGAAAAAATACCTTTATATATCCACATTGTTTATCAGTATCAGCCTATTTATTGTTTTGATATTGTATTTTTCATTATGGCATGAAAAAAAGAATATCTATATCGCTGTTGCCAGCACATTCAGTGGTAAATACAAAGAATATGGTACTGAAATGCGAAGAGGAATTCAGTTGTATGTTGATCAGACAAATGCAAAGGGCGGCGTGAATGGTTCACCCATAAAATTGCTTTTATTTGATGATCAGGGAACCAAAACAGGTGCCATAAAAGTAGCCAAATCTATTGTAAGAGACAAAAAGATTCTTTTTGTTTTGGGCCATTATTTAAGCAGCACAACCACAAACGCTGCGCCTATTTATGAAAAAGGAATGATGCCCTCAATTACTTCATCTGCCACACTTGATGACCTGACAACAAATAATGACTGGTTATTCCGAATCATTCCGCCCAATTCATACCAGACAGAATTTATTATCAGTTACGCGAAATCAGCGCTGAATGTCAAAACAGCTTGTGTTATTTATGATACTGATTTTTATGGAAAAAATCTTTTGAACACCTTTGCTGAAAAAGCATCAGCGCTTTGTATTGAAATCCTTCAAACCTTTTCAATCAATTCAAAAGACCCAAAGAGCACTGATGAACAAATCATACAGACCATAAAAAGCATTTGTCAACTACAGGGTATCGATATGATTTTTCTGGCCACCCATGCGGAAACATCTGCCAATATAATTGTTCAATTAAGAAAGAATAAATGCAATCACGTATTGATGGGTGGTGATTCAATGGCGTCAAAGTTTTTTATTGATGCTTTAAAAAAATACACAAAAGCGTATTCTTTTTCAAATCTTTTATTAAATGACATTTATTCAATAACCTGGTTTCACCCGGGTTTATCCGGAAAATCGAATATCGATTTTGAAAGATCCTATATGAATAAATATCACGTGAAACCATCACTTGTCAGCACAACAGCCTATGATTCAGCGCATGTTGGTATTACTGCATTGAAATCCATTGATTCTGGTAAATTTTCACGTACTGTCAGAAAAAACATGAAGTACGCGCTCGAACAATATTACGATAATTTTCATTGTATAAAAGGGTTAACAGGTAGGATTTTTTTTGATGCTAGCGGAGATATGAAAAAATCAATGATTGTGATCAAACTTCTGAATGGGAGCTTCGAACCCGCATTTTCTCAGTATATTTCCACATCCTATAAAGGTACGACTGAAAATTTTATGCAAAAAGGAATTGATGGAACCATTATCGCCAGTGGTGATGATTACTTTTCCAAAACAAATTTAGTACTTGTTGCAGTCGATAATATACATATCAATCAGATTCATCATAAAGATCAAACATTTCATGCCCGATTTGATATCAGTTTTCGGTTTAAGGAAAATTTTCAACCGGAAAACATTCAATTTACCAACGCGAAACATCCAATTTTATTAAAGATGCCCAAAAATCAAATTCAAAACCAGGATAATTCCCAAACATATTCTTACACGATTAATGGTCTTTTTACACACGATTTTAACCTGAAAAAATTTCCTTTTGATACACAGACATTGTCTATTGGTTTGAGAGATATCAAACAGGGCACCGATAAATTACTATTTTCAAATGACAAACAAAGTCAGAATCATTTTAAGTTAGATTCAAAAAGATACGTACCGCTAAATATGTGTTCATATATAGAAAATAAGGAATCCCTTTCAAAAACAGGAGCGCATACAATTTTTTCTCAATTCCACTTAGATTTTCATGTAAAAACTAAATTGACCGATAATACAATGAAATTTTTGCTGCCATTTTGTTTTTGTCTGTTTCTTGTTTATGCCGGATATTTTTTTCCTGTGAACCAAATGCACCTGTCAATAAACGTCAATGTATTTCTACTCATTGTTAATGCGTTTTGTCATTTATGTTTAAATCATCAATATTATAATATTCGTTTTTCTGAATACTTATATATAGTTATGTATGGGTTAATTGGATTTACAGTGTGTTATCAGGCGATCCTGATAAGAATCCATTCAATGCAATGGCCCAGGACTGTTTTGATAGTGAGAACGACTGGGATTGTTTTCTTTCCGGTTATTATTATAAGTGTTCTGTATTTTTGTTATTATTTCATGTGTCGTTAGCGGCCGCATCCAACAGATAATTAAGACAAGGGATCCAGGATATTTTAGAATTCAAAACAATAACATAGAAATCTCTGGATATTTAATGAAATATGAAAAAAACGATCAACAAAAAAGTATGCCTTATTGCACTGCTGATATTCGTATGTGTTAGCTTACTTGGAGCAGGTGGACTTTATTTAATCAAAATATTTGAGACAAAACCACTATTTTTCGGTGTTGCCGGGCCTTTCAGCGGTGATGATGCTTACTATGGCAGAGAAATGTGTCGTGGCATTGATATATGCCTTGAAAAAGTCAATGCGCAAGGTGGCATAGAGGGCAGAAAAGTTCAGTACATTCTGGGTGATGATATGAATACATCCAATTTTGCGATGAAAGTTGCCAGTAATTTTGCCAAAAAAGATGTCCTTTTTGTCCTTGGGCATTACTCCAGTCTCGCCAGTATTCCAGCGGGTCGTATATATGCAAAAGAAGGGGTTCCTGCTGTTACAGCCAGTACACCTGTTGATAATGTAACCCTAAATAACGAATGGTATTTTCGAACCATTCCTTCGGCTTCAAGTCAGGTAAATCTAATTGCACCCTTTGTTTATAATTATTTAAAGCAAAAATCGATCATCTTAATATATTCCCAAGATACTTATGGACGTTCTTTTCATTCAGCATTTACTGATATTGCGCCAAAGTTTAACTTAAAAATGAATGAAACCTTTGCCATTGCATTGGAAAAACCATTGATGGCGCAAATATTTCAAATTTGTCAAAGCATTAAATCGTCAAAATATAATGGGCCTGTTTTTCTTGCAACCAAAGCCAATCTTGCTGTTCAACTGATTAAAAAGCTTAAATTGATGAATATACAGGTGCCTATTATTGGCGCAAATTCAATATCAGATGAATCCTTTGATCATGCGATCAATGAACTTCCTTTAGAAAAGAAAATGCCAGGCTATTACACGGATGGTATTATTGCTACCGCAAGTGATATATTTGGAAACTATTTATTTAATGATGACTCTGTCCTTTTTTATAAACACTATTATAATCGTTACAAAACACCTCCTACTTCTATCGCAGCCGGATATTATGATGCCACATTAACCATGATAGATGTTTTAAGACAGATAGAAACAGATGAACATACAACAATTGAACAGTTCAGGCGTTTTATCCGCCACTTTCTTGCCGATATCAATAAGCCAGTTTATGCAGTGAATGGCATATGTGGCAACATCTTTTTTGATAACAAAGGCAATGTCATTAAAAACATAGGCATCGGACAATACAATAATGGAAAGCTGACCCCATATCATCAACAATTTGTCCTGAACCTGGAATCCAAAGAAGCCCCTTATCAGGAACTTAGTGTTGTTGCGGTTAAAACAAATATATGTGATATCAATATTGAAAATAAAAAATTTACTGCCCACCTTATTCTTAGTTTTATATATAAAAATAACACAATAGACTTATCAGACATTGTATTTCAACATACGACACCAATCGTGAAATTAGGGAAACCTGTTGATGAATTTACGAAGAATGGGTTGATTCACAAAACCTATGACATTCGTGCGACATTTGACAGATATATCACGACCAATAATGATCTTTATCCATTTGATGAAAAGAAGCTGGATATTTCATTCCATCCGCAATCTCCAAAAGGGAACGTAATCAGATTTACCACGCAAGGATCTGTTGAATATGATCAAAGCAACATCCAATTTCCTGGATGGCATAAAAAAGAAATTGATGCCTTTGGCTCTATTTCAAATGAAGAAAATATCCCCTTGTTTCATATTGTTTGTAATCTTACACGTGACTTCAAACCATTGCTTATTCAAATTTTTGTCCCAGGCGCTGTGATTTTATGCCTGATATTCAGTATTTATATTCTCTCACCGCTTTCTTACAAGACAGCATTTTTAATTCTTTTTTCATGTCTGGGACTCAATACGATTTTGTATGTTTCTTTAAGGGAAGTAAAGTTCAATACGATCACGCCTTACGATGAATGGTTTATTTTTATTTATGTAATGTTATTCACCGCATTGCTTATGGTTTTTCTTATCAGACGTTTCAATCATGTCGGTCAGTTGAAAGCAATTGTTTGGGTTAAAACAATCGGAGCAATCTTACATTTGGGAGGATTGGGCTATTTATTCTATGCGTTGAAGGGTGTGCTATGAAGAAGTTAATTTTCGTTTGTTTTTTATTTTTCCTGGTATCTGCTTACGAATTTGCACTTGCCAGATCATATCAGGTCCCTGATGATTTTAAAAATATTCAGCAGGCATTGAATGCAGCAAAAGAAAATGACACAATCCATGTTAAGCCTGGCGAATACAAAGAAAATATAATCTGGCCGAAAACCAAAGGTATACAACTGATTGGTGAAAATAATCACACAACAATCATTAATGGCTGTCAAAAGGAAAGTGTGATTATCTTTAATGATGTCATGGCGATGATTGATCAGCGAACACGTATTTCCGGTTTTTTACTCATGAATGGAAAAGCGGATTCAAAAGCGCTATATCGCGGGGGCGGAATTCATTGTCGTCTGGCATCGCCAATGATTGATAATGTTGTGATTAAAGAAAACTATGCAGAGCATGGTGGAGGAATCTATTGCCATAAATCACAGATGAAAATTGAACAGGTTGCTATTTCACATAATCATGTCAATAGTTCAGGGGCTGGAATTTATGCTCAGGATTCTCATCTACAACTATTCAATGTTTGCCTGATGTTCAATCAAGGAAATTCCGGAGCAGCGGTTTATTCCCAAAAATCTAAAATTATCATATCGCAAACAATTATCATCGATAACACGCCCATTAAAAATAATGTGATTAATTCTGCACTGTTTTCTTATAACTCAAATATAGACATTATTTATTCTGTGTTATGGAATGACACCCTTCCCAATGAAATTGCTTTATCTGAATATTCGGATACCAACGCACTTACCATATCTTATGCCAATATACGAGATAAAGAAGATCGCATTATACGAAGTAAACAAGATCGTTTTTTTTTCGGGACAGGTATTGTTTCAAAGAAACCAGAACCATTTGAACTGAGATTAGATCCAGAAGATGATACAGGATTTTCCAGCGTAGACAAAATTACCAAAAAATCAAAACAATTAAGAATTCATGGTTATGGTCGTTACAAAAAAAGCGTCAGCCTTTTTATAAATGACAAAGAATTGCCCAACACTCAGGCCATTTTTACAGGAAATCAATTTCAGTTTACAGTGGACCTTCCTGAAGGACATCATTGGTTAAATGCCAAAATTGGATATTACGAAGCATCTGCTTATGGAACATCAACCCCTTTGGAAATAACCATAGACTATTCTCCACCCATAATTGCAGATATTTCAGGACCAGCATCACCTGTTTCAATTCAGAAATGGAACTTTGCTGTTATTGGCCAGGAATCCTATATCCGCTATCGTTTTGTTGTGGATCAGGTTTCTGATGCCTTGCCACAAGGTAATTATACACAAACAAATCATATCCAATTGGATAAACATAACTACTCTGATGGCATATGGTTTTTACATCTTCAGGCCTGTGATATTGCGGGAAATGAAAGCAATGTGCGCACCTTTAGCACCATTCTTGACAATACCAAACCAGTTGTTTGTGGACTTTCTGATCATCTCACGCCGACAACGACAAAAAAATGGGTTTGGACTGCAAAGGACACAGATTCAAACCTTCTTTTCAGGCATTTAATTGATGATCAACCAGATACCATACCAGAAGGTGAATTCAATACGATTCAGTCTGCAACACTGAAAAATTTAGATGGTAAATACTTTCTCCACGTTCAGGCAAGAGATCGGGCAGGTAATATCAGTGATGTCGTTTCTGTTTGTGTTCAAATGAATAGTTTACCGCCCAAAATTATGGGTCTTGAAAATGATGATCAGCCGAAACAAATGAAAACATGGTCTTGGAAATCGGATGCCCCGGAAAAAGATGTCTTTCGGTTTGTGATAAATCAACAGCAAAAATCAATGATCGCAGGAGACTATCGTCAGATAAACACTGCAAGCATTAAAGGCAAAGATGGTCTCTGGTATATTCATGTTCAAGCGCGGGATGATGCTGGAAATGAAAGTGAAATTACAACAGTATCTGCAATACTTGACAATACACCGCCGATTGTTTCAGGTCTTTTTGATGATGATGTTCCCAAAAAAATGAAACAATGGCAATGGGACAATCCAGATAATGAAAAACTAACCTTTCGATACTCAATAGACCAAAAGGTATTTGCTAAGCCTGCTGGTGCTTTTAAGCAGATAACATCCGCACAGCTATCTGATGTTGATGGCATCTGGCATATTCATGTGCAGGCAAAAGATATAGCAGGTAATCTATCTGAGATTAAGAATGCAAGTGCCATTCTTGATAATACAAAGCCAAAGATAAAAGGGCTTTCAAATATTGAAATCCCGAAACAATCCCTTTCCTGGTCCTGGTATGCTGAAGATGATGATCCTGAAATCGGTTTTCGTTTTGTCATTGATCAAAATGCCACTACACAATTGACAGGTTCTTACACACACGTTCATAAAGCCTCAATTTCAGAAGAAGATGGTATCAGGTATTTACATGTTCAGGCAATGGATCGTGCCGGCAATGTCAGTGTTATAAAAACAGTCTCCGGCACTTTAGACAATACACCTCCAGAAATACATATTTTTGACACTGATTTCCAAACTGTAAAAAAACAAAAATGGCAATGGAAAGCAGATGACATTGATCCCCATCTTTTATTCAGATTCATGTTGTGCAAAACCCTTGACCAAAAAGCATTTGGTTCTTTTGCGCCTGTGACGCATGTGGAAGTAATCGATGAAAACGATACAGTATATATTCACGTGCAGGCAAAAGATCGGGCTGGAAATTTAAGTAAAATTGTGAGTGCCTCGAAAACACTAGACAATATTCCACCAGTTATTCAAGGACTTTCAGACGATTCAATCCCCACTGCACAAAAAAACTGGTCCTGGCATACAGACCCTTTAAATGATAAGGTTTTATATCAATACAGTATTAATCAGCAAAAGGATGGCATTCCTTTCGGTCCATTTCGTTCAAAGGCCGCAGCATCAATTTCTGGAGTAGATGGCCAATTTTTTCTCCATGTCATTGCAAGGGACACAGCAGGAAATTTAAGTAAACAAGTGACAGTATCTGCCATTTTAGATAATACGCCTCCTCAAATATCCGGACTTATGGATGACATTTATCCTGTTAAACAGAAACGATTCACCTGGACGACACAAGATACTGATTCCCATATTTTGCACCGATACGTGATAGATCAAAGGGCTGATTCATCACCAACAAACGCCTTTACACATCTCAATTCGGTAGTAGTATCTGATCGAAATGGCACTTATTACGTGCATATTCAGGCAAAAGACAGTGCCGGCAATATCAGTGAAACAGTTACTGCTTCAGTGCTACTTGATAACATTGCGCCAGTTGTAACAGGACTCAACAGTATAGATAATTTTGTCAAATCAGCGGTCTTGGAATGGCAGGCTGAAGATGTCGATAAAAGTATCGTCTATCGATACGCATTTAATCAGCAACCAGTAGCCGAGCTATACAATGCGTTTTCGAAGACGACCCATATTTCAGTATCAGGTTTGAATGGGCGATGGTTTTTACACGTTCAGGCAAAAGATCGCGCTGGAAATATGAGTGATATTCGAACAGTATGGGCTGATTTTGATAATATATATCCAGAAATTTTCGGTCTTGCGGACGATGCCAAGCCTTCAAAAAATAAAAATTGGCAGTGGGCTGCAAAAGATGCAGATCACGCCATTACGTATCGATTTTTAATAGACCAGGTTCTTCATTCTCAACCAGCAGGTGACTTTAAAAATATGACTCAGACGTCTGTGATGAATTGTGATGGGAAGTGGTATCTGCATGTTCAGGCAAAAGATTCAGCCGGAAATGAGAGCCCAGTCAAAACAGTATATGCGACTTTGGACAATACAGTGCCTGTGATCACCGGCCTCTCCAATGAAACAAAGCCGGTAAAAAAGCATCAATGGATTTGGAGTGCTAAGGATACTGACGATATTATCCTTTACAGACATTTAATTGACCAATATGAACATACAATCCCTTCAGGATCATTTTCTAATATACATGAAGCACAAATTGACAGTGGCAATGGCATTTTTTATATTCATATTCAAGCCAAGGACAGCGCGTTCAATATCTGTAATCCGATATCTTTTTCTGTACGACTCGATAACCAGCCGCCAGTTATCACAAACCTTTCAAATGATCACATTCCTAAAAAATCAAAGGCCTGGCAATGGCAGGCTGATGATGATGATCAATATATTGTATATCGATGGACCATAGATCAGAAGGCTGATTCGGAACCTACAGGTTTTTACACCCAAATAAATGAAACAAGCCTGAGTTATGAAAGTGGTTTATGGTATATTCATGTTCAGGCAAAAGATCGGGCTGGAAATCAAAGTTCTGTCAAAACAGTTTCTGCTGTGCTGGATAATTTACCACCAATGGTTACTGGTTTAATCGATAATCCTGTTCCCCAAAAGCAAATGAAATGGTACTGGCAAGGACAGGATAATCAAGGTTCAAATCTTGTTTATCATTACCATGTGGATCAAATACCAGACACTATACCCAAAACAATTTATCAATCTGTTTCTGAATATCAACTCTCAGATGTAAATGGTGTGTGGTATATTCATGTTCAGGCAAAAGATACTGCAGGGAATATCAGTCATGTGGTCTCTGCTTATGCAATTTTGGATAATATTGCGCCGGTGATAATGGGGCTTTCCGATGATATTCACCTATGTCAGGAGAAAAAATGGGTATGGCATGCAGAAGATGCTGACCCTGATATATTATACAGGCATTCAATCAATCAAACGCCCTCAGATTCTTTGAACACACCTTTTAATTCAGCGACGAGTGCTCATATTCAAGATGTCAATGGTTCATGGTATTTGCATGTTCAGGCCAGAGATCGTGCCGGTAATACCAGTCGAATCTATTCGGTTAGGGCAGCTTTGGATAATACACCACCTGTTTTTGAAGAGATGATGGATGATATCATTCCCCAAAAAACGAAAAAGTGGGAATGGAAAGCCAGGGATAATGATTTACAAGTTTGCTACCGCTATGTGGTGGATCAAAATAAATTGTCAAAGCCAACAGGTCCTTTTTCTCATGTCAGGCAGACCACAATCTCTCAAAAAAATGGAAAATGGTATTTACATATTCAGGCCAAAGATCGCGCGGGTAATATCAGTGCGGTAAAAACAGTATATGCTCAAATGACAACAGGAAAAGAAGGCTTACGTTATGACTTAAAATTAAATTTTTTATCATCATCAATTACACCAGTTTATAAAAAAGGACTGAAAGGTTTGGCTGATATATTAAAAAAATATCCGCAAACATATGCAACCATTGAAGCGCATACAGATAACACTGGTGTTGAAGATACGAATATAAAACTGTCTCAGCAACGTGCTGACTATGTAAGAACCTATTTAATCAAACAGTACCAAATTCATCCCGATCGAATAAAAGCCATCGGTTATGCATCAACCCGACCCATAGCGGACAATAATACACCAGAAGGCAGGCTGAAAAACAGGCGTGCTGAAGCAATCATTTGCTATAAAAAATTTAACGAATAATATATTGTATGTGGAGGTAACCATGCATTTTGCTATTTATATTTTAATTTGTTTTTTTATTGGACTTCTTGGGGCCAATAGAAAATTTGGATTCTGGGGCTACTTTTTTGGGTCCATTGTTTTGTCGCCATTGGTTGGGATTATTTTGATTTTTGCATCAGATAAAAGAAAGAAAGTTTTAGTGGCAATGGGGGTCGGACCAAGCTAACCTATTTAAAATAATACAATTCAACATAAAATAAGGCTGTTATTTGTGGCTATAACGCTCTTTTTGGCCCTAAAAAGTGCGATATTGCATTTTCCTGGAAAAATAGTTAATAATGGGCGTATGTAAAAGTTAGGGAAAAATGTTGCCTCAAGCAAAAACCGAAACCCAACCAATGTCCGAAACCAATGTAGGAGCGAACCTTATGTTCGCCCTCCGAATTAAAACCAAAAACGAACCGATATCCAAAAAACAATGTATATGGGTACATGGTTTACCTTCACCATCGGACATTGGTTTGATTTCGGTTCTGTTAAAGGGCGAACATAAGATTCGCCCCTACATTGGTTTCGGACATTGGTTGGGTTTCGGTTTTTGCTTGAGGCAACATTTCCCCCTAATTTTTACATATGTCCAGTATTAATTATTAAGGAAAGCTCTGAAAATAAGTTCCCCATTTAAAAATGCTTGACTGTTCAACAATTTAAAATCAAGCATATGAATACCAAACTTTTCATTTTTGTTTTTGAAGAAGATGAATTAAAAGTGTTTTATTTCATCTTCTTCATCTTCTTCAGTGTAATCCTGGTTCAAAAACAAAAATGAACAATTATTAAATGAGGAACTTATTTTCCGAGCATCCCTAACTAAGTAAGCGGTCATAAATTTTCGGGGTATAAAGAAGTATTCGCCGAGTAGGTCTATAAAATAAAATAATCGTCAAATTAAAATGAACGATTTCGACAATTGCAAGAACAGCGTAGGGCTAAAGCCCAACGCTGAATGGAAAAAGGACGC
>Ga0272440_1002323_pt1 | contig 14903 bp, 5 predicted proteins | sample SSMMMBAug17_FD_192440 | JGI IMG/M metagenome (GOLD analysis project Ga0272440, IMG submission 192440) | Marine sediment archaeal communities from Little Sippewissett salt marsh, Falmouth, MA, United States - SSM-MMB-Aug17 | ecosystem: Environmental > Aquatic > Marine > Wetlands > Sediment ... | reverse complement strand
TTAATAAATAATTCGCCAGTATCTTCATCTACTATACCGCAAGGATTATATTTTTCTTTACATCCCATATCATGATCACAAGCCATATTATCTCCACGAGTACTTCCTCCCCTTGAATATTCTCCTACAGATTTAGTTATAAAGATTTTGGACTGTGTTCCCATATCAAAATTCGTCATCAACGTACTAATGTACGCCTGCGGGTAATTTTGATATGGCGCCTTGCCAAAATCTTTATAACTAAATCTGTATTTTTACAGTTGCTTTCGTGTCCATGCTTATTCGTTTTACTGAGTCCTTTCGGTAAGTATGCTTGACTTTAACAAAAACCAAGATCGAATTCCCCCCTTGAGGAGGGTAGGGGGGGGTATGCGTTAGTACTTCTAACACAAACACCCCCCTCCCCCCCCTCAAGGGGGGAATTCGATCTCGATTTTTGTTAAAGTCAAGCATGCTTACCGAAGGGGCTCGTTTTACTGAATTCGATTCTGTCTGTTTATCTTTTTTTTTTATATTTTCAAAAATTGCCTCTGTTTCTTCAATTTTTTTTTGAGGCTTTGCTTTTAAAATTTTTCTTAAACGATATCCTAAACGATTTAAAACTTCAGCCATTGTACTGGGAGATGGTAGTTGTTCATTTTTAAATCCTTGTTCTTTTAGCTGAATTATCGCTTCTTTGGCAGTAAGGCGAGTATATTTAATAGCTGAACTAAAAGCAGGGTCTTGTTGTGAATGAATATCAGCTATTGAATTCAAGGCTTCAGCGGCTTGTGGCTCTTTTTCCTCCCAAAGTTTTCTTCCACAACAGGCTGGTTGTGAACCTAAACAAATAATTCCAGTTCGTATTTCGCCCAGTCCTGTTTCAACTATATTTCTTCCCCATCCAAAGACACTTTCAGCTTTACGAGATTTTCCATCGCAATATTTGATTGTCATTTCTGCCATAAAAGAGCGCTTTTCATGACTGTGCATTTTAGATGCAGCTAAACTGATATCATCAAGCTGCGTTAATGATAGTACCGGTTCAATTTCAGAAGTTTGCCAATGCAGCTAAACTGATATCATCAAGCTGCGTTAATGATAGTACCGGTTCAATTTCAGAAGTTTGCCAATGAATATTTTTCATAATAATATCCTATCAATATAATTATTCATATAAAACAGTATTATATTGATATAGACACATGAACGCGATTATTCTTTCAAAATGATTAATTTTTTTTTTATTTACCTTGATATCTTTTCTATCGTATACATATTATGTAAAAAAAATTATTGAATATTTAGGCATAATTTATTTTTTCCACAAGCACAAACACCCCCCTAACCCCCCTCAAGGGGGGAATTTGTCCTCGGAATTTAGAAAAATAAAGGTATGCATTTCAAAATATATCTATACTTTTATTTGAGTACTTATGGGAATTTGTCCAAGGCAAAAATTCGAATGTTTTGATAACAATTATATTATTTGTTGGTAAATTCTTTTTCGGAAATCACCTTAATATTTAACCCTGGGCTGGTATGTAATGCCCTTTCAGGCTAAGAATTAGAGTGTTTTTCATATGACCTGACTCTATTTAACAGTCATTATAATCAATATATTTTAAATGTTAAGGTCTACTATTAATATCAAGTCATATGAAAAACACTCTATTTGTCTCAAAATTCGTTAAAATTGACTATATTTTCAATAAATAAAAAAACACAAAACTTTTAGACCTATCTATATTGAAATTATAGGATTATTTTTATATGTCGATATAATTTATTATATCCAATTTTTAAAATCCAAAAACATCAATCATCAATTAATGAAAGGAATTATACAATGCAATTTAATCAAAATTATTATTTTCAAAAATTTAATATGATAACTTCTTGTTATTACTTAATCTTATTTACATTCATTTGTTTTATTATTTTTAAACCCTTTCAATCCAAAGCCGAATTTTTATTTACACAAGACAGCATTGATTTAAATCATAATTCAAAAATTGAACTAAATGATGCCATATTAGCTTTAAAAATTTTATCTAATTCCAATAATTTTAGTGTAAAATCAGAGGATTCCAGTCTTATTGAAAACATTAATTTAATCAATGTTCTTGAAATACTTCAAATTCTTTCTGGATTAAATAAAACAAACATTTATAAAGCCGGTAGTTTTTCAATTCAGGAAAGTTCTGGAAATACTCAAACTCAAGTTCCTGTTTCAATAGGATATTCTTTTGAAAAGGGAAAAGTGCCTGCTGAAAAGACTTTATACGCTTTTACAAATAATAACAGACTCAGGAGTTATGAAAATGAAATTCCTGTTCAAATGAGTGATCTTGAATTATATGACGATGGATCTGTTAAAAATGCAGTTATCAATTTTATTTTACCTCAAATAAATTCAAATGAAATACAAACTTTTGAATTAGTGCCATTAGATAAACCATTAAATGTTGAGCATATTACTTTGGAAAATGTAATAAGCAGCGGTTTTAATGCAAAAATTGATCTTGTTCAAAATGGAAAAACAATATTTGCTTCAACACAAAAATTTATTTCAGATAATTCTGTACAAATGATATTTTCAGGACCAATATGTTCGAAATGGAAATTATCAGGCTCTTTTATTGATAGTTCTGGAATTTTGCAGCCCATAAATGCAAGTTTTGAAATTATTGCATATAAGGGATGTGATCGAATTCGTGTAGATGCATGTATTCAAAATCAAGGTACTCCTGCAACTGGTCAGATATATTTTAATTATGATTTAACTATGTCAGTTGGTAATTTCAAATTTGTCCAAAAAAATGCTTATTTATATCCATTTTCAAACTGGATGAAAATTATGTGGTGGGGACAGCAGCCATTAATTGAAATTATTGATGGAGCCTTTGATCCTTTTTTTGAAAAACATATTGTAAATACAATTATAACAAATACATCTGATACTATACTTTCAGATATTCCTATTTCATTTGGGCATGTTTTTAAGAAAGGGGATATTAAACCTAAACATCGTCTTACAGTTAGTTTAGATGAAAAAGCTCAAATACCTGTTCAATTAGATAGAAAAGCATTTCATAATGATGGTTCGCTTCTTCATGGTATAATAAGCATAATAATGCCTGATATTCCTGTTAATTCAAGTAAAACCATTAATCTTATTGTAACAAATTCTAAAGAAAATGAAACTCAATCAATAATAGATTTATCAGAATTGCTTCAAACAACATATGACACAAAAGTTTCTATCATTATTGATGGGATAGAATATAAGGCACAGGCAAAAGAATGCCTTCAAAATAATCAAGTCAATACATGGCTTTCGGGTTCATTAGTTAAAGAATGGCATGTAACTGCTAAATTAAAAACAGAAGATAATATAGTTCATCCTCATTTATTTGTTCATTTTTATATAAGGGCATTTTCTGAATCATCATGGATTAGAACTTCAGTAGTCATTGAAAATAATTGGACTTATGTTGATAACCCTTCAAACATAAGCTACGACATAAAAATCAGTACAGAAAATCAAACAGTATATCAAAAATCTGACTTTGTACACTATCATCATGCCAGATGGAGAAAAAAGTTTTGGCAAAACTTAGATTCATTAGCAATTATTGACCAGCAGCCAGTTAATATAAAACATGATATTACCTATCTTATGCAAACAAAGGCAATACCAAATTTTGATCCAGATTTAATTGGAAATATTCCAGAATCTGAACTGCAAAATACTTATACGTATTGGCTTAATCATAATGCCCCAATGTCTTCGGGGTTTATTAATAACTATTCATATGGTTACGAAATGTGGCCTGTATTAAAATGGACAGGTCAATATTTATTAAGCATGGATAATCGTGTTAAACAGGCAATTATCGGAAATGCAGAACTTGCTGGAAGTTTACCATTGCATTTTAGAGATTCTAAAACAATGCTGCCTGTATCCATAAATGATTATCCCTATTGTACCACCCATTGGAAAGATAATATTAATCCTGAAACAGGATTATCAGAAGCACCTGCAAAATGTCCTGATGGTTCTTTTTGTGATAGTCCTCATTTAGTTGATCCTGCTCGTAAACCAGCATATACATTTATTCCTTATCTTGTAACAGGTGATTATTATTTTCTTGAAGAACTTCATTTTTGGGCAAATTTTTGTATGTTATATGACATTCCATCAGAAAGAGAATTTTCAAAAGGAATTATCAAAGGCGATCTTGGAGATATGGCTTTTTCTATAAGAACAATTGGGCAGGCTGCCTATATTACCCCTGAAGATCATCCTTTAAATTCATACTTTAAAAACAAGCTTTTTGAAAATATAAATTATTATCATCAAACATTTCTAAATGAAAATCACAATCCTTTAGGTATAGCTACATTAAACAGCACAAAAAGCATTGTCCAAAAAGATGACTATTTTACATGGGCTCTTGGATATATATCAGATTTAGGATTTACTTCAATTTATCCCATACTTGAATGGAAAACCAACTTTTCGGTTTTACGATTGACTGGTGGAGACGATTTTTGTTGGATATTTGCCACAAATCCAAATCTTCAAATATCTGATACTGCCACTGGTGCTCGTTATAGCACAATAAAAGAAGTCTATGATAATAGTAAAAGTTTTGCTTTACTTGATGATGGTGGATTTCAATGTAATTCTCAGGAACTTGCAGATTATCTCAAAAATAATGGAGATATAACTTATGGAAAAATTGGTGAATTAATAGGTAAACCCTGGGCATCATCTCAACCGGCAATGCTTCAGCCTGCACTTGCTTCTGCTGTAGATATTAATACAAATAGAGCACACTCAGCATGGGATCAATATATGGCAAGATCTGTTATTCCTGATTATGCCGGCTCTGGATATCCTAACTATGATATTGTTCCCAGACGATATCAGTTCTCTTTCAATGATCAAGATAATGATGGCATTATTGATGGATTTGATGAATGCCCTGATACACCATTAAATTCTACAGTAAATATTATTGGATGTTTAAAAAAAGATTCTGACAATGATGGCGTCTTTGACATATATGATGCCTGTCCAGATTCGCCACAACAAGTCAGTGTAAATGCAATTGGATGTCATACTTCTGATCAGGAAGAACCAGATTTAGATTCTGATAATGATGGGGTTGCAGATGATATTGATCAATGTCCAGATACGCCAGATGGTGTTATTGTAGATACTGATGGTTGTCCTGAGGAAAATAAACCCAAAATTTATGAAGTAGGCCCTGATAAAAAATATGCAAGAATTGTTGACTGTCCAACCTACGATTTAAAGGCAGGTTATCAGATTCATGTATATTATAAACCCGAACCATATTATGAAAAATTTTTACTTCATGGTGAAGGTACAGAGGAAACACCAATTATTTTAAAAGGTATAGCTGATGAATATGGAAATATGCCTGTATTAGACGGCACAAATGCCTCAAGTCAAAAAGATATCAGCATTTGGAATGAAGACCGCCAGATTATTAAAATTGGGCAGGCAAATGATAAGTTGTCTGATTATATTATAGTTGAAGGATTTGAACTAAGAAATGCTAATAATACAAATACATTTATTGATACAAAAGAAAATGAAAAACAGTATTTAGAAAATGCCTGTGGAATTCGTGTTGAATATGGCAAACACATTATTATAAGAAACTGCAATATCCATAGCAATGGTAATGGAATCCAGACAGGAGCAACTGATAATCAAATGATACTACTTATTGAACATTGTAATATTAATAATAATGGCGTTTGCTCATGGATGAACTCATATATTCATAATTTATACTTATCTGGTGAAAACAACAGTGAAATTACTGTTCAATATTGTAAAATTGGTAATCTTCTCAGCAATGGACAACAAGTTAAATCAAGAGCGCATAATTTTATATTCAGATATAACTGGGTTGATGGCGGTAGAAACTCTCAACTTGATCTTGTTGAGGATGTTGCAAATATGGAAAATGTTGAATCAGATGCATATGTTTATGGTAATGTTATTATTAAACCTGATCCAGCAGAAAATTCCTCAATGATTCATTTTGGCGGTGATCAGCCAGATACAAATAGAAGAGGCACTCTTTTCTTTTTTAATAATACATGCATTATTAATGATACAAAAACTTGGGGAACAAGAAGAATTTTTAATGTTACAGGTGAAAGACCTGAAATTAAGGCTTATAACAATATTTTTTATATGAACAGCTCAACATCATATCTAATTATTGAAGGTTCAACAAAGCTTTCAGGAGAAAACAATTGGATTTCACAACAAATTACAGATGATAATGAATTATTAATTAATAGTCTGTATGGTGAAACACCTGGATTTGTGAATTTACAAGAATATGATTTTCATTTAACCCATGATTCTCAATGTATTGATAAAGGCGTTAAAAATTCATTAATCAATACATTCCCATTAAATCTTCAAATAGTTATGTATATGGAATTTGAAGAAAGAAAAGCAATTAATGGATTTATAGATATTGGAGCTTTTGAATATGGGCTTGATCTAAGTGATGAAGATAATGATGGCATTCCTGATGAGATTGATCAATGCCCTGAAACACCATCAGGAACAAATGTCAATTCAAAAGGATGTCCAGCCATTGATTCAGACAATGATGGTGTTATTGATGAATTTGATTTATGTCCAGAAACTCCAGAAAATTCATATGTTGATATAAATGGATGCCCTGACAGCGATAAAGATGGAGTTATTGATTTAAATGATCTATGCCCTGATACACCAGAAAACACAACTACTGATGAAAATGGATGTCCTGATTCAGACAATGATGGTGTTATTGATTTAAATGATCTATGCCCTGATACGCCTTTAAATATTAATGTTGATTCTAATGGATGTCCAGATAATGATAATGACGGCGTAAATGATCCCTATGATAAATGTCCATACACACCTATAGATCAAAAAGTAGATTCTGTTGGATGCCCGGTACCTGATAATGTAAGAATTTTTAATGTAGGACCAGGATGGCCTTATGAACGAATAATTGACTGCCCTATACATGATTTATCACCTGGTGATGAAATTCATGTGCATTATAGAGAAAATCCATATTTTGAAAAAATTGATATTTTTGCTAGTGGTACAATTGATCAGCCTGTAAAGATTATTGGTATTTGTGATAATTCAGGCAGCAAACCCATACTAGATGGAAAAAACGCTGTCAAAACATCAAATTCTGCAACAACTAATGATGAAAGACAGATTATAAAAATAGGACAGGCTGAACAAAACGCAAGTTACATTATTATTGATGGTTTTGAAATTCGCAATGCCAATAATACAAATTCTTTTATAAATTCCAGTGGAAATGCTCAGGCATATAATGACAATGCCAGTGCGGTCAGAGTTGAAAATGGAAGTAACATAGTTATTAGAAATTGCAGTATTCACGATAATGGCAATGGAATTCAAACTGGAAAGGACACCCATAATGTATTAATTGAATCCTGTCATATCTATCAAAATGGTGTCTGCTCTTGGGAAAATTCGTATATTCACAATATGTATCTTTCTGGAAGAAATGGAAATACAATTACTGTCCAATATTGCCGCATTGGCGAATTATTCAGTCAGGGACAGCAGGTAAAATCAAGAGCAGAAAAATTTATTTTTAGATATAACTGGATTGAAGGAGGCAGAAATGCTCAATTAGATTTAGTAGAGGATTATGAAGTATCTGAAATAATGCCATATGATGCCTATGTTTATGGCAACATAATTGTAAAACCTGATCAATCAGATAATTCTGTTATGATTCATTTTGGCGGAGATCAGCCAGATACTAATAGAATGGGAACATTATACTTTTACAATAATACATGCATTGTCAAAGATACAAAAACCTGGGGTGCTAGAAGAATTTTTAAAATTACCAAAGATAAAGCCAATGTAATTGCAAATAATAATATTTTTTATTTAGCTGCTCCTATTACTTATGAGCTGTTTTCAGGATTTGAAAATATAAGCGGAACAAATAACTGGATATCAGATTCAATCACTAACATAGCTTTATTAAACAATTCTATTGTTTCTGATTCCCCAAATTTTGTTAATTTATCTCTTGATAATTACAATTTACATTCTGAGTCAAAATGTATAGATTCTGCATCAAATGAATCTATCCCTGAAAATTTCGAGCCTGTATATCAATATAAACGCGATCTAGAATTTTATGATAGAAAAATAATTGGAGATGCAATTGATATTGGCGCATTTGAACAGGGAATCCCCGAGATTTTGATTCAAAAAGAATGGCCCAATACAAAATGGCCTGATACTGGATTATATGTTTCCCAAACAGGAATTGACTCTGAATCTTGCGGAACAGAGGATGAGCCTTGTCGAAGTATTAAACATGCTTTGTCAAAAATAACTGGTGAATCAAAACAGACAATTTATGTTCATCCTGGAACCTATGTTGAAAATAGAATTTATATGAAAAATAATACAAGGTTATTAGGAATTGAAGGTTCTGAAAAAACCAAAATTCATACTGAAGCATATAATGGAATATTTTTTCTTGGAGAAGAAAACAATCCTGTGATTAATGCAGAAATTTCAGGCTTTGATATATATGGTAATCATGATGATGATTCAGCAGGAAGGCAGTCTGGTATAATTCGTATTTATCATGCTTCAAATATTGCAATAACCAATTGTCTTATTCATGATGCCCCTTTTGATGGCGATTGCATAAAGGTGTCTGGTTATGTTGAAAATTTATTATTTGATCATTTAGTTGTATATAATCCAGCTCACCGGCCTGCAGAAAAAGCAGCTCCTTTTCAAGAAAATATTGATATTTTCGGAAGTATGCCCAGAAGAGATGGCAGACCTCCTGTAAGAAATATTATTATACGAAACAGCTGGTTATTTCATACTGATAAAGGCGGGCACTGGCTCTTATATGGTAAAATTGATGTTGAAAATATGCTGATTGAAAATAATATATTTGGACCATCAGCAGGAATTGATGACTCAAAAGGCGCTGGATATGGCCCTGGTGCTGTTGGAATTGGTACACATGAAAATGAAGCACTGGAAGGTTTAACTTGTGTAAACAGCCATACAGTTGTAAGAAATAATATATTTATGTTTGTCCGCGGTGATGCTCCACTTGAAATTATCGATTCAGATGATATCTGGGTATATAATAATTTATTTTATAATAACAGCGGCCACTTAGTTCGATCTGCAATTATGTTTATGGATCATGTTTATAATGTTGGTAAAGTTAATCTTTTTAATAATATTTTTCAAAATAATCAGCCCCAAAGAGATAATATAAAAGCCAGCATGTTCAGAAACAGAAACGATGGTATTCCTGATCCATTTTTTAAAGACTATAATTTGTATTATGATAACATTAAAGCAACTGAAATATCATATACTGACGAAACAAATAGTATTTATCCATCTATGGCACCTTATCATGTTAATTTACCAGAGCCTTTAATTCCTGAAAATGTGTCATTAAAAGATATTGATAAAATAAAGAAATGCTTTACTTTAAACCAGCAGTCATTGATAAAAAGAAAGGGAATAAATCCTTTTGCTTTAGATGCCTATCCAAATTGGATGCCGTCAGTTACAGACACACCAGTAGATACTTTTCAAAATTCACGTGATTCCTTATCAAATTGGGATATAGGCCCATTTCAATCAGGAAATTCTCAAAATAATGCTGAATCAGATTCTGATAATGATGGAATAATTGATTCTGAAGATCAATGTCCAAATACTCCATCAGGCATGTTAGTTGATGATCTTGGATGTTCGGTAATATTGCCTGAAGAAAAAATATTTTTATCATTTGATTCTGAAACTGGAAATATCAATGATGGCTTTGATAACTGGCATTATAGCAGTCCTGAACAAAACCCTGTTTATAAGATGACAGAAGTCGGCGGCTTTTACTCAGATCCTGATAAAGATGGATTTCAAAAAGCTTTTTTTCCTTATAAAAATATAAACAATCCATCAATTTTAAGATATGGATTTCTTGACATTAATACAGAAAAACCAGTACAAGGTTCAGGTTGTTTGAAGTTTATTTTTACAGGAGGCGCATATTTGGAAAATGATATAATCCAATATTCAGGAGAAGAAATATTTTATAAAAGCCAGTTTGAGTCTATTATGGCATCTGGTAAATATCCAAATGCAACAATACCTTTATATGCTGATGAACAATTTTATGTAAAATTCATTGATACGCATTCACAAACAATTGAAGAAGCACAGGGCTCTGATCGTCTAAGTTTTTGGGTCTTTTTACCAAAAGGCAGTCATGCAAATTCCCCTTTTCCAATAAGGACAATTCAATATTATCCATATATTGATACTAGCATGAATGATCATTATTATCACTGGATGACTAATATTGGTATGGGAGCATGGACTCATATTATTATTGATGCACATCCTCAAAAAAATAATTCAGGACTTCCTGTTGATGAAAGTGGAAATTTAATTCCATTTGAATCATATCGAGTTGGCGGACATGATTGTCCCGGCAATGGTGTAGAATATTTTAATAGAACTGCTGCTTTTGCAATTCGTTTTAAACTCGGTGAATTAAATTTTCCTGTTCCAATTTATCTTGATAATTTTAGCTTTTATAAAGTCAGTCAACCTGAAAATGATGAAACAATTTCAAATATTGGTGTTGGCTATAACCCGGAAACTCATGAGTTTGATATTGGCTTTTGTGATAAATATAGAGGAAATATATGTCACGCAACATATGAAGTACGATATTCATTCAGACCAATTACAAACTTAAGTTATTCAAAAACAAAATTATGCACTGTCGTTCAGGATTCAAATCTTGATTTTACTTATACAACTGATATTAAAGGCCAGATAACAAAACCTGTTACAGGTTATAATCAATTGTGGGCTTTGTTAAAACTCGATTCTGAAGATGAATTACTATTAAAACATGGCAAAAAAATATATTTTGCTGTAAAAGATATTTCTAACAGAACATATCCTGACAGAGACACTTATGATGAAGAAATGGTTGATGTTGAAAAAATTGGTCAGGTAAGACGAATTGATCTTATCAAAACAATTTCATATGAAATTTTTGATTATAATTAAATAGTTCGTAGTTCCGCCTTTAGGCGGAATTTATCTATTTGAAATACACTAAGTTATTATTTATTTAAGAACAATTAATTTTTTTTGCCCGAAGGGCATTATGTTCATGTATCGGAAAAACAAAATGGTTTTATAAATAGTTGATTATAATAAATAAAGCATCTACTTTGTTGAGCCCCGAAGGGGCGACAGTAATGATCTATCGCCCCTTCGGGGCTTAAGAGATTTTTATTTTTTATTAACCTGGGACTAAAGCCCCAGGCTACATGCTTTAGCCCCTTCGGGGCACAAAATAATACTTATAAATTTTAAATAGTTAATTCTACCATAAAATATGGAGAGGATACATTTAAGCCATGAAATGAAAGGGCGAATTATATTTGAGTCATGCTTTAAGTCGCCCTTTCAGGGCTAAAAATTTGAATCACTATATTTGATATAACTATAATAAAAACTCTACCTGTTATGGACTACCAATATGTACATTTAGCAATTTGAAAAAAATCAGATTAGAAGGTCATAGATAAATATATTCAATTAACCAGTTTTATTTTATTTTCCTTCAAAAGTATGTCATATGCTTTTTGGATTTTTTCAAGAATTTTATCAGAAGTTGAAAGACTTAAAGCCATATATGGAGGGGTTTTAAATAAAGGCAAAACTTGAACAACTTCACTAAAATCATGTCCTAAATTTTTAAATTCCGCTGCCAAAACTGAATCATCAAAGGCTATCATGTCAAATCTGTCTTTAAAAAACATTTTTATAGTATGTTCAACTTTAGAAGGTGTATTTAAATTTGTAAATCCATTAAATTTTAACCATATATGATCCATAGAATTATCATTTGCTCCAATTGTATATTTTTTGGCTTCTTCAATATTATTGGGGTTAATATGTGAATTTTTTTTCAATCTATATAAAGACGTTACACCGCCTTTTCCAAGAGGCCTTACCCATTTAAAAAGTTTTTCACGCTGCGCTATTCTTATTATTGTATATATCATAACATTTTCCTTTTTCTGGGCAATTTTATATGATCTAGACCATGGATAGACCTTTATTGTATAGTTAATTCCGGATTTATCTAAAACCTTTTTAACAATTTCAGTAGAAACACCTTTTACTTCTTCTTTTTCTATATAATTATATGGTCTCCAGTCTTCAGTCACAACTAAAAGCTCGCTGGCAGAAGTTAAATATGGGATAATTACAATAATAAATATTGATAAATATTTTATTATTTTAGAAATTTTCATATTATTCTCCTCTCATTTTATTTAAATATTATATTTGTATTATTACTACACCCTTACAGGGCTTAAATCACTGTGGGTCATTACCCGTCATTATCCATCATTAGCCAGGGCGTTGCTCTATGCTATAATATTTCGCCCTTGCAGGGCTAAAAAAAAAGTATACACTTGTTGACCTATCCGAATATGATTTACTTAAAATGCTTTTTCGCTTTGAAGCATTATGCTGCAAATATTTTATAATCCAACAATGGTTTTTCGAATTTCGTATAAAAAAATTTAATAATAATGAAAAAACTATTGTTGACTTGTATGAAATTTGCATCATGAAATACAATACTGTTATGTAGCCAAAATAGGAGTTATTTATATCAGTTTATATAAAATAACAAACCAAATTGTTAAAATTTAAAAAAAAATTATAACAGCTTTTCATTTCTATCTTTAACTAAAAAAAATCTATTATCGTTCAACTTTGGTTTTTCCAATTACCTTAAGTGTAGGGCGTATCCAATGGATGGAGAAGCAAAATTTTTGAAATAAGAATTGGAGTCCCAAATCTTTAGATTTGGGCGTGAAATAATAACAAGAAAATATTTATTTTTATATATTTATTTTTATATATTTATTTTTATATATTTATTTGTATTATGCACGCCCAAATCTAAAGATTTGGGACTCCAATTCATTAATTCAAAAATCTTGCTCCTCCATCCATTGGATACGCACTTAAGTGTAAGTCTGTGCTTGCCCGTGTCAGTCCGAAAACCAAAGTTGGACGATAATATATAAAAATTAATAAAAAGTCGAAAAAACAGCATTTTTAAATTTGTTTTTAGTATAATATCAGGAGTTTTATTATGAGAAAACAAGAAATAGATCATATATTAAATAAGATGCTTTTTTCATTTGATAATGTTTCTGACTTAAATATTACAGTAGGTAAACCATTTCAAGTGGAAAATTCAGGTGAGTTAACAGGTGTTGACTTAAAACCAGCATTTGAAAATTTAACGCCATTTCAAACAGAAATATTTGCATTAAATATAATAAATAATGATCGGAGACTAATAGAAATTTTACTTACAGAAGGTTCATGTGATTTATCATATGAATTACCCCAAAAAGCAAGATTCAGGGTAAATATTTTTTCTCAACGCAGTAATTATTCGATAGTTCTTCGAAAATTATCAACCGAAATTCCAACATTAAATCAATTAAATCTTCCAGACGCTTTTCAGAAAATGTCAGGCGAAAAAAATGGAATTATACTTGTAACTGGCTCAACAGGAAGTGGAAAATCAACTTCACTTGCTGCCTTGTTAAATGAAATAAATGAAACAAAATCTGTTCATGTTGTAACCCTGGAAGACCCTGTGGAATTTCAACACCCTCATAAAAAATCTACTTTTAATCAAAGAGAAATGGGTACTGATTTTGATATGTTTTCAAGTGGATTAAGAGCTGCTTTAAGACAGGCACCAAAAGTAATTCTTGTTGGTGAAATGAGAGATAGAGAAACTGTCGAAATCGGCCTTAGCGCTGCTGAAACAGGACATCTTGTTGTAAGCACATTACATACTGTTGATGCCGGACAGACTATTAATAGAATTTTAGGTATGTTTAATAATGAAGAAGAAAATCAATTAAGAATAAGACTGGCAGATACTGTCAGATGGATTGTTTGCCAGCGTTTACTGCCAAAAGTTTCAGGTGGAAGAGTTGCAGCATTTGAAATTATGGGATCGAATTTAAGAGTAAAAGATACTATTCTTCATGGTGAATCTGAAGGTAAAACATATTATGAAATTATTAATGCAAGCAAATCTTTTTCAATGATGACTTTTGATTCTTGTATATTAGATTTATATGAAAAGGGTTTAATAACAGAAGAAACAGCAATGGCTTATTGCTCGCGTAAAGGAGTTGTTGGGAGAGGTATTGATTCAATTAAAAGTACTAGAGGAGAAGCAACCACTGATATAGAGGATTTACAGGTTGATATGGATTATGAAAAAACACTAGAAGCAAAAAATGTAACAAAAATTGGGGGATAAATTGATATCCTGTTATTGACTGCCTGTTTTTGTTAGATATTCAATGTATTTATCATAATTATGATTTACAAAAAGGGAATCTATCGTTTTATTCCATTTTATATGATTGATGTCATAAAAAGAAAGAATTATGCTCAGTCACATAGTACTTAATAACTATTGTCGTCCAACTTTGGCTTTTCGGACAGACATGGACAGACACGGAGAAAACTTCATTTCATGACTTTTTAAGATACCATCAATTTTAATAATAATACCATCAATTTTAAAAAATATGTGGAATTTATGGAAACTACAAATAATATAATTTCAAAAAAAATTAAAAAAAATGAAAATAAAGAAAAAATTATAAGTACTGCATCCAGACTTATTTCAAAAAAGGGAATTGATGGTACCAGTTTATCGGATATTGCAATTGAAACT
>Ga0272440_1002322_pt1 | contig 14911 bp, 2 predicted proteins | sample SSMMMBAug17_FD_192440 | JGI IMG/M metagenome (GOLD analysis project Ga0272440, IMG submission 192440) | Marine sediment archaeal communities from Little Sippewissett salt marsh, Falmouth, MA, United States - SSM-MMB-Aug17 | ecosystem: Environmental > Aquatic > Marine > Wetlands > Sediment ... | reverse complement strand
CATGGACTGGGATGCATCTAAAATAAACATGACATTGTCGGTCCGCTGCGTAAAAGGCCCCTTTATGTTAACCGGATCAAATGATTCATCCAGATTTTTGGGCGCATGCGCCTGACATCCGATAAAAAAAATACATGAAAAAATAAAAAATAAACACCTCTTTTTAAATGCCATTAAACCCTCCTTCGGAATCGTAAATAAATTTTTTGGGATGAAAAATATTTATTTAAAAAAAATAAAAAATTACCATCTGGCAAAATGATCTTCAGCCCATCCCGGGCAATTGTTAATCGTAATCATTTCACCCATATCTGTTTGCAGATGACCGGAAAAACGCCCCATGAGTTGTGTAAATCGTGATGCAACAAGCCAGGCATTCATATTTTCAGAACGATGATGATCTGCTGAAAAAGTTAAGTGTATTTTTTCATCATAGGAGCGAATGGTCCAGGGCTGATACAAATCATCTTTATTATATTTAAAATTCACCATATCGACTTTGGTCATCTGATTACCAAGGACAAAAAAGTTTTCAGTAAAACTCGTTTCATTCACCCCGCATGATAGATTTAAGCCCAGATGTCGGTCATCATTTAAAGTTGTCGCAATGGAAGCCCAATTCCAAAATGTTTCTCTTTGCATATATCCACAGGTCCAATCAACCATAGCCATCGTGTCTGGCGACTGAAGACAATATTTTTTATCATTGATGACAATATTTCCTGAGACTGTTACAGGTGTTGTTTTTTGTGTATAAACCCAGCCATTGTAACCCGCACGTGAACAAATTCGAAAGGGCTGTGAGTCTGAAATATTTAGTGAAACGTCAAGATTCATGTGCGATGTTTTTACCGAAAAGTGCCCCTGATCGGATGTTGCAGAAAAACGTTGTGTTTGAAAAGAACTTCGGCATGCATCTGGTCGAGAATCAATTGATACTGCATGGGGCAGGGCCAATTGTTGATCTTCGATCATTTGTCCTGTATTGCGATCATACACATAGAGGAATGCTTTGGCAAGATATTTTAAGTCAATCACTGCCAGACCAATATAGAGATCGTTGGATGAAATCCCCAAAAAAATAAACTGATTCACAAAAAAAGGACGAACCCATCTGGGTACCTGGTATCCACTCGATAACTGTAAGGGAAAATCCGGATAATTAACATTTTCTATCGGGGTGTGGAATATGCCATATGAAACATTTCCATTTGAATCAACGATTGTATTTTTCATAATGTTTTTCCTTTATCACTATAAAATTAATAAATTGGATTAAATGTTTTGTCAATGAAATTATGATCGTCCATCTTTTGTTTTTCATGGCATAGTTATTGCCCTGAATAGCATATCAATAAAACACCCACTATCCTCATCCTCAGAAGTCTGTTCAACAGCATGCTTTTCCATATGAATATCAAGTCCCCGCCCCACATCTTTCAATTCAATTTTATTATAACCAACCGCAGAAACACTCAAGTCAACAGGCACATCACGAACAGCAAGTGTATACCTGCCATTCACAGAACGAACAGTTGCAACCTCACTCTCAATTAATGCCGATACCTGATTATCCAATCCATGTACCTGACCTGTCAACAACACCGCATCAGGAATCGAAAGCATTGTAAATGTTTCCGGTGGATTGTCCTGGGGCCAGGGCATCCAGATATTGGCATATTCAATTGATGAAGCCTGCAATGGATACGTGCTTTTGGGGTGTGAATTTGTTTCAAATAGAAAATAACCATTATGATCTGTTAATTGGGTGTAAGTTTTGTCTGATGCATTGGTATAGGTTATTTGAATGCCTGATAATGGTTTTCCAGAATCATCAACAAGATAACCTTCTGGATACATCCCTTTATACCAGTATTCCTGAGATTCCTCTGTTATAATATTCAAACTGACAATTATTGGCTGTGCAGAGATTTCTTGATCCCTCACTGAAACAACAAAACTGTCAGTACCAGATGCATTTTTTTCTGGCATGTATAGAAATTCACCTGTGTGCGGATTTGTGAATTTGAGGATGCCCTTAAATGGTGTATTGATCATTTCAAAGGTCAGCAGATCGTTGTCAATATCTGTTGCAATTAACTGTTTAGTAATTGATGTATTTGCCGGCACATTAAAATACTGTGGGGCAATTACCGGCGCATCGTTTTGATTCTCAATAACAACTGTACATTGTGCAGGTATTGATTGGGACACACCATCACTTACTTGAAATGTGAATGTGTCTGTGCCATGAAAGTTATTAAAAGGTTTGTATGTAAAAGAACCGGAATAGGCATTTGTTAATGATACAAGTCCATGTTGTGCATGGGTTTGAATGTGATATTCAAGGCTGTCATTATCTTCATCTGATGCGATAAACGTGTTTGACAGTATGGTATCTTCATTTATGTGCCAGCTTTTTGAAATGCTAACTGGAACATGATTTTCAGGACGGATGAATTTGACCGCTGTACTTGTTCGGGTCGTATTATTGGCAGAATCTCGAAATGTTGCATAGAGAATATGTTGCCCCTGATGATCGGGAAGTAAATAGTTTTGCGTTTGTACATAGGGCGCCCAGGTGCCGCCCATTTCGTAGCCTGATGTGCTGATATATATTTCACTGGCGTCTTGTGCAAATAATTGAAGAGAAATATTGCGTTTGTTTGTTGTATCTGGGCCCTTGATATATACATTCTGAGGTGTCACTGTATCAATGACATATGGACCGGCATGTGCTGTTTCGCCGAGATGGCCCATGTTGTCAACCGCAGCAATATGGCAGTACACTTTTACGTTTTCACCTGTCAATGCCTGACTGCTTAATTGATTGATTTGTAGCGGATGAATACCTGCTGTATTCAACTTTTGCCATTGAAAATCACTTTGCGTCGTAAAAGTGACATAATAGCCAATCATTGAATTGTCTAAACCCATATCCCAGATAACTGTCACTACAGGTAGATTACTCACAAAAGGCAGTTCGGTTGAAAATACCTGATGACTTGTGCTTCGTATGTCCGGGGCGGAAACAATTATATCCTTTCGATTTCGTTTGGCTGGCAAATTGATTGTCGCATCAATTTCAATTTGTGAATAAACAGAAAAAGCCCCGCACTGACTTCTACTGGTCAGTAATTTTCCCTGAGGGCCAACCCAATATTGATTATTTTCAGTTGTGCCTGTCCGCAATTGATATTTTTTTTGGCTGTCCAGACCTTTACAACTGAAAAATTTATTACTTTGTGCGCGATTACTTTGAACAAAATCGCCTTGATCCTCAAAAATATCAACAATCCATTCGATTGATTCATCATGATTGATGATCCCCTTCAGCATGATGTCATCTGAGCGGGACAAGGCAATATTTCTCGCCTGCCCGGCCTGAACATTTTCAATTGAATATACTGGATAATCTGTTGCAATGATCGTTAATTCATAATCAGAAACCAGATTTCCCGCCTCATTATATTGGGTCAATCCGGTAAGTCGATAATACCCTGTGTTATCTGTTTGAACAGATTTCTCTATGTCACGAGATACAGATCGGATATACACCACTGCCTGTTGAATGCCACTGCCTGTTTTACGATCTTTTACATACCCGGTTAATAAGCCTGATGGTTTCATTTTAAAAAAGCGGGATTGCACCGCAGTTTGATTAACATATTCTATTTGTTGATATGTATCTGCCATTATCCGAATCGAATAATCCGAAACCAGTGGCATGTTAAAACATTTAAACCAGCCATTTTCATCGGTACTGACAACAGTATGATACCCCGTGCCCGCGGACTCTACACCAATTGTTGCAGGATAGATGCCTGTATCTGTATCAGATGAAATCACTCGCGCATTCATGTGAATGCCTGCTGATATTGAAATAACCAATTTCTGCTCCATTTCGATCATATGGACCTGATCATGCCAGAATGCTGAATTACTCTCTTTTGGCGGATACACATTGATACTATAAGTTTCATCAAGATTTAAACCTTTAATTTGGTAATGACCGGCAAGATCAGTAACTGTCTGGATACGTTTAGTAGTGCTGTCTATCACTTCCACTCTGGCATAAGATTCGGGCTGTTGCCGCAGATTTTTGATCACACCAGATAATGAGGCACCTGTCTTTTCTTGAAGGATAAACTGAACCGTTTGATTTCCTGCTTCAACATTCAATTGAGTGGCCTCATTGTAATTCGAATTGCTATGTGGAAAAATATTTAAATTATATGGCTTTATTGGTAAATTTGAGATTTCAAAATTGCCAGATTCATTGGTAAATGCACCCAGTATGATCCGACCTGATAAATCAGATGCCTGAACAAAGACCCCGGAAACAGGCTTTCCTGATTCAGATTGAACTGATCCAGCTATAGACTGCTGTTCCGGTAATTGAAACAGATACTTTTCTTTATCCGAAAGTCTTATCGTATCTGCATATTGTGAATTGTAAGCCAGGCCATTTTTCTTATAATACCATTTGTTTCCGCCTGCATGTCTGACCCACAGGATATAGGGTGTGTCTATAAGTAATCCATTCATTGTGTATGCATAATCATTTGAAACTGTTACGCTTTTCATTTCTCCTGTTTTCTGATTTTCTATTTCTACTGATAATGTGTCTGATAAAAGAGTTGTCGAAATACTTCCTGTTATCTGGATGCCTTCCTGTAAATAAAAATGAACATCTGTCTGGATTGATTTATTTTGAAAGTCTATTTTTTTCGCAAATGCTGATATTTGTGCATTTTCAAAATACTGGCAGGCAAAGCCATCAGCATCGACCTTAACAATATAATCTGATGCCTGTTGTATGCCTGTAATTGAATAGCTCACCTGATTACTGTTAACTGTCTGAAAGTGTTTTTGATATTGCAGGCCTGTTGAAATAGACCATGCAGTAATCACTGTACTTCCGGTAAATGGCTTCTCACTCTGATAAAAGACTGTTCCCCATATACTGGCAGTATCGTTGTCCATCGTAAAATCAATATGGGATTGATCATCAGAGGTTATATCGATACGCTCCGCTGTTACAAATGAATGCCTTTGTGGATAATATAAATCATTCATGCCTGATACAGACAGAATTGCAAGATAATCATTCGCACGCGGCAATTGTGTGATGCCATAAAAGACTGTACTTCCAGTGCCTAACGTTCGAACAATTTTCTCAATATCAAGACTTTCAGACCAGATCCGCACCTGTGACCATTGATTCTCTGGCAGTCCCTGTATCTGCCCGCTGATTTGACCATCATTTACTTTCTCCACAGGTATGATCAAATTGTCTTTACTGGTAATAAGCATGACGTCCTGACTGCCAATTAACTGATTATTGTCAGATACTTCAATATGATATATATCAGGAAACAATGGCTGAATACAAAATTTGGATGTCGTGCCGGTATCCATTTCAACTGTTTTTTGGATGCCATCATTTTCGCCAACAGCAGTAATTTGCAATGTTGCAGATTCATCATAATTACCGGAAATATTGCCGCAAAGATAATAACCGGCTTGAAGCGCCAGTGTATAAAATTCTCCATTGGCAACAATGCTTGTTGCCTGTGATTTTTTATGACATGCATGATGACTGTTGCCATCGCAATAGAAAGCCGGCAGGAAGTTATCATGGTCGATCATGATATAGTAGTCATTGATTGACTTATCCAGACCACTAATTTGAAATGTTCCATCAGTCTGAGTTTCTACCGCATCGCTTGTGCCTTCTGATGGCGACCACACATTGATCACAATTCCTTCAGTTGCCGATTGTTCAAAGTCTTGAAAGAATATCTGGCCAGTAATACTTCCACCAGAAACCATTCGAAAATTGATATTTTCCTGAGGGCCATTTGTCAAATCAACCATCGTTGCGGTTTTTAAATTGACTGCATGTTGATAATACTGCTTGAGACAATCTATGGCAGTTGCTTCAAGCACATAATCCGATTGATATGGCATATTCAAAAGCGTATACCTTGCATGTTGATCTGTGCATGCGGAATAAATCTGTCTGGTATGATCAGATAGAGAAAAGGCACTGACACAGGCATTGATTAATGGAGAACCTGATTCAGACTCAATTTTGCCTGTTATCCGAGTTGTGGCAGGAATTTGAAAATTGATTTGATGCGATGGCACGATCACGCGATCCGGATATTGAAATCCACCAAAAGCCGCTATACTGACTGTATATCCTGTTTCGCTTTCAGATACAGATTGCAATCCAACAATGGTGTAATTTCCCATACTGTCGCTGAATGCGCCATTGCCAGTATTTAATACATCACTCCAGGCATTGACCCAGATATTGCCCATCCCCTGACCATCAGTCCTGGTGATACGTCCTGAAATTATAGTTTGTTCCAGGGAAAGCACCATATCCATATGATGAAGATTTGTATTGATTATGGGAATCATTCGGGCCAGAGATCTTTCAAATTGTGAAGTAGAGGGGATATCCTGCCCAATGATTTGATTTTCAGGCAATGCAAAGTATACCAGCCTTTGCTGATCATCCCACCAGACAGATAAGAGATAATCTGATGCGGGTTTCAATCCTTTCAGGGTGTAATGACCATTGATGTCTGTGGTTGTTTGTACGCACCAGTCCATTTGTTCAGAACAGGCAGATACCAGAAGTGAGGCCCTCCCTTTTTCTTCATCATGTACCCAGCCGGACATTTTAAGAGATGGCATGGGAGTCAGGTAAAAGTTTATATGCGTTAAATCATTGCTTTCGGTCGATAGATAATCGGCATTGCTTAGATTTGTCTTTTGATTGTAGAATTGGGATAAAAATGGATCATCAGTGGATGGTGCCCATACACCCAGCTTCATTTTATCGGTTGCCGGCAAGCCGGTTATTGTATAATTTCCCTGCGCATCGCTGAGGGTCTGAAAAAAAGAATTGAAACAATAGGCTGCAACAACATAACCAGACAATACCTGCTTTGCTTCATTTGAATATAGAGTACCGGATATTGTCCGACCATATACCTGAATGTATTTGGATTTCTGTATTTTATCAAAATCATCTTCTCCATAAACTGTCAGGATGACTGTATAACTGCCCGGCATATCAAATGTATGTTCTGGAGAAAACTGACTGCTTTGGGTATTATCACCAAAATTCCAGGTCATTTGCTCAATTTCTCCCTCAGATAAATCATTAAATTTGACTGTCAGCGGTGCAACACCGATTGTCAGGTTTGAAGAAAAGTCTGCTTTGATATCTGCCGGGCTGGCGTAAATATAATCTGTTTGTTCTTTTGTTCGTCGGCCATAAGGGCCTTCAACAGTAAGAATGACCGAGTATTCGCCTGATTTTGTATACACATGAAAAGGATGCTCTTCATAACTGATATATCCATCACCAAACTCCCATTCCCATGTATTTACTTTTCCAATACTGCTGTCAGTAAACTGAACTTCAAGCGGAACAATTCCTTCAAGAGGTGTGCCGGAAAAGCCAGGTGCAGGCGCAGAAATATCAATGACATGCACAATGACTGTGTCTGTATTTTTTCTTCCTGTTTGATCTGTGACAGTCAGTTGAAATATCAAATCCTGATCATTTGTCATGTCCGGCAAATCAAAACTGACAACTGCCGCATGACTATCATTCAGATAAACAGAAATGCCATCAGTCTGTATCCATTCAAAATCTTCAATATCATTGTCTGGATCGCTGGATAAGCGGGCATCCAGGGTCACTGTCTGCAATTCGTCTATGGTTAAATTACTGCCTGCATTGGCTTTTGGAATATCGGGCGTATTTTGTATTGTGATATCAATCCAGGCAGATTCCGACATGGCCTGACCATCAAATACATGAAAAGAAAACCGATCGTTACCATAAAAATTGGTATCCGGTGTGTATTGCACACTTTGATCACTCAATAATGTCATACGTCCAAATTGCGTTTCAGTATCAATGAAGTATGTCAGATGATCATTGTCAATATCTGATGCCTTTAATGCTTTCCTGATTGTTATGTCTTCAAATGATTGCCATTGGTTATTGTGTGCAACAGGCACATCATTTACAGGGAGTACCTGGATTTGAATTGTTTTTTGATCTTTACCGCCATTGTTATCATTGACATTGATTGTCAGGGTGGAACGGCCATAATAATTGTTGTTCGGCGTCAGACATAGTGCAAAAGATTCAGCGACACGATCAGTCTTTGATATTTCAAAGGTTTGATCTGTTTGACAGGTAATCATTGATGTCTCAATTATAGAATCAATATCTTTAATGTTAAAGTAAATTGTTTGCGCAGTGTCCTCATTTATTGAATAAGCCTCAGATATTTGAATTGTAGGGGCATCATTTTGTGCCACAATCGTCATATCAAAACAGGAAACTGCGGTTAAGGGATTGGGATCACTCACCTGAATGCATAATTCCACCTGTCCCCATTGATCCGGTTCCGGGCTGATATATAGATTGGATTGTTCAATTCGTTGTTTTCCTGGATCAATCAGACGCGTATCGCTGCTATCAAGTCTGACAGAAAGCTGATGGTTGAAAAAATCCACATGCCCATAGTTAAATGAAATCTGAAAATCTGTTGTATCTTCATTCATGGTAATATCATCAATATCAGAAATATATGGCATATCTTTCATTGGTAAAACCTGCCAGACAAATGAGGTTGAGGATGAAAGTCCCTGTGGATCTTTGACTGTTACAGTTACCCGTGTACTGCCATATGTATCCGGTTTGGGAATCAGTGACACATGTGTCAGTGATATGACAACATAATCGCTCATCAGGTTTTGATCTTCAGCAGTTATTTGAATATCGAGTAAATCGTTAAGGTTATCTATATCATTTATTTGAATGTCTGATAACGCTAAAAGAGCATCTTCCTGACTGATTTGATCCTTCATATCCTGAATTGTTGGCGGATCATTGACAGGGCGTATTTCAACAGAAAAAGATTGCATGGCTGTCAGGCCTTCGGCATCTGATGCCACGACATGAATAATTTCTTCACCAAAGGCATCAGGGATGCAAGCCATTTGTAATATATACAGGCCCTCATGATATTCAAGACTTTCAATCGTAAATATTTCTTGGTTTTCTCGCTTGATATCCAACTGAATTACTTCTGTTGATGTTTCAAGATCTTCTACGATCAACGAAACTGAAAAAGGCGGGCAGTCTTCATCAAATCGTTGATCTTCAATAGGGAGTAATGTGGGGGGATCGTTTACAGGATATTGATATATCATGAAAGTTGCGGTATCAGTTAAGCCTTCAGCATCGGAAATCTCGACTGTTACTGTGGATTCACCGAAGGTGTCTGGGTACGTATTTATTGTCAATTGGTAAGCACCGATATTGTCTATGTATTCAATGGAAATATCATTATTTGAAAGTATTTGAGAAAGAACAGTGACTTTTGGCACCAGATTTTGTACAGATGTTTCAATATCTCCAACATGCAACACAATGGGCGTAATGGGTTGGTCCTCATCAACTTCAAGATTTTCAATTGTTTGAATTGTTGGGGGATCATTCACTGGCTGTATATCCAGTAAAAATGATCGAGCGGTAGAAGTGCCACTTTCGTCTGTCACTGTAATTGCAAACCAGGTGCTTCCAAAGGTATTTTGAGAAGGATTGATAATCAGCTCACGCTGTTCTGAAATGCCTTGAATATAGTAATTGTAACTGTTCAACAATTCTGTATTAAATGTATTTACTTCAACAATCAATTGATCTGAAGGTGTTTCAATATCTGACACTGTAAATAAAACAGGCGGAATGGCAGTGTCTTCTTTAATAACAATGTCAGTAAATTCAGATAAGGTTGGTGGATCATTTTCAGGAAGGATCTTCAAGGTAAAACATGTGCTGGCAGTCAGAGATCCAGAATCAGCTATACTGACACATATTTGTGATGTACCATACACATTCAATGCGGGCACAATGATCAAATCGTACTGGTTGTTGTCAAAGGATAGTTGCACATTACTGCGCGATAATACATCATGATCAGGTAACGAAAAGTCTATTTGCATTTGATCAAGGGGCGTTTCAATATCGCTTATTGACAGGGGGATTAAAATAGCATCGGCATCCTCAATTATGGTAATATTCTGTATGGATTGAATTTCCGGTGCATCATTTACTGCCTTGACAGTTAGCGTCAGATTGCAACATGATGTTAACCCCTGATTGTCTGATACAACTGCCTGAATGATGCTCACGCCAGATTGATTTGATTTTGGTGTCAAGAATAGTTTTGAGTTTGTTTGATTATTGAGAATTTCAATCCCACTGCTGTCAATCAAGTCTGTATTACTGGAAGTAACCTGAAGACTTAACATATCAAATGCAGTATCAACATCCACAATTGAGATCTGAACAGCTTCTGAAACTGTATCTTCTTCTATTTCAAGGCTGGAAAGGCAATGGATTTCCGGCGCATCATTCACAGGCAATACAGTCAATGTAAATGTTTGTGTCATCATACTGCCATCAGGATCGCTGGCAATCAACAGGATTTGTGATGTTCCTGAAGCATTTGTTGCAGGCGATACTGAAATTTTTCGTTCTGAGACTGTTCCAGTGATCTCAATATTGTCATCAGGGAGTAAGGTCTTATTGCTGGAAAAGGCATTCAATTGAAGATCATTTGAAGGACTTTCAATATCAGTCACCTGAACAGAAATTTCATAAGCCATGACATCTTCATCAATGGTGCAGTCATCCACAGTAGACATTTTGGGCAGATCGTTTACCGGAAGTACAGTCAATGTCAATGATTGGGATATGGACGCATTGTTTTCATCCATCAATATAATCGTAATCATTGTACTGCCAGATTGATTTTTCAATGGCACAGCTTCTAAAAATCGATTATTCCCCTGACCGGTTATCTGTACCTGCGTATAGGGACCGCAATTATCAGGTTCGCAAATGACTGACAGATATAATTGAGTGGCCGGTGTTTCCAAATCATAAATCTCAAATGGCAATTGAATTGCAGGCGAATCCTCCATTTGTGTATCACTGTTCAATATGGTCATTTCCGGCAGATCATTTACCGGCATTACTTGAAGTGTCAGTTGTTTTGCATCTGATAATGCGCCATCCGAAACAGTCAGTGTGAGAATACTGCTGCCAGACATATTTGATGTGGGTGAAATCTTGAGAAAATTTGATTGTATGGATATATTGGTTATGGGCAGCAGATTTGTGTTACTGCTTTGTATATCTATTTGTAAATCATTACTGTCAACATCTGTGATTTGAAAAGGCAATGATACGCCAGTGCTGTCTTCAAGAACTTCCATTTGGGATGCCATTGTCAGTACAGGGGCATCGTTGATGGAGGCAACTGTCAATGTGAACGATCTTTGCGTGACAGTTTCGCCATCATCTACTGAAATGGTGATCATGCATGTGCCTGATTCATTGGGTGATGGCATGATTTGTAAATATCTTTTTTTCTTTGTACCAGACAGAAGTAAATTGGATTGGGGAATCAGTGTTTCATCAGACGAATGAACAAAAACATACAGATCCGAGGCATTGGTTTGAAGGTCAGAAACACTGAATTCAATATTCTCTAAGGGAATATCTTCTGATGTATACTGATCTGGAATCATGGAAATCATGGGCGCATCTTTATGAATAATGCCATGATTATCAGTGGCATCATTGTGATCATTTGCTGCATTGTCCTTAAAATGCCAGTATCCTGACAGACCCGTTTCGTTGCCCTGAAGGCGCATGTTCATATGACTTTCAATTTGAGATTGTGTCCGAACCACCTGCCACAGACGAACATCATCCATTAGACCGCAATAACTATTTGATGTTGGATGATATGACAGGCCACCCAAAATCAGAGGCTGGGATTGATTGAGATTCATGTCGATATCATGTGTCATTTTTGTATTTTCCTGACCATTGATATACAATACGATTGTCTGTGGATCGATGCTTACAGCGATATGTGTCCATGTATTTTCTGGAATTGATGTTGTGGAGCGAATTGTGAGATATTCACTTTCACTGCCGGCCATCAATTGAACACAATTATCGCCAGCCAATGCCAGAGAGATCCCATGACCATTTTCATCAATTTTATTGATCAGTTGTCTTTTTTGTGTGGTGATCGTGCAGGTTTTGACCCATACTTCTGCTGTGAGCGTGCTTTTTATATGAAGGCTTTCATGATCCGGTATTTCAACATAATCGTTTTCACCATTAAATGAGAGTGTATTGCTGCGAACAACTGTGATGGTTTGTTGATGTGAATCCGTGTAACCTGCTGCATCTGTTACAGTCAATGCAATTTGTGCCATCCCAAAATGCCCGGGTGCAGGAGATATATTCAACCATTGATCAGCAGTCGTCCCTGTAATCTGGATCGCATCTTGCGGAATTAGATCCAGATTGTCTGAAATGGCAGTAATTGTTAAATCAGAAACCGCTGTTTCAGGATCACTCACCATAAAGTGAATTCTTTGGGCTGCGGCATCTTCAGTCAATTGTAAATTAATTGGCGGTGTCAGTACAGGGGGATCTTCTACAGGCAGTACATTTACTGTAAAGCTTTCAATGGATTCATCAATGCCATCATCCACATAAATTGTAACGAGAGATGTGCCATTCAGATTGTGAGGCGGTGAAAGCACAATCCAGTAACCATTATCATAAAAATTTAAATCAATGGTATCTTCGGGAAACAGTATAGCGTTACTTGCCGAAACACGAACCTGTAATAATTCGATTGCGGTTTCAATATCCGCCACAGTAAAACCAAGCGGTGACATGGCAGTGTCCTCATCAAAGGATATATCAGATATCCGACTGATTTCCGGTACCTGATTAACAGGCGATACATTCACTAAAAATGAGGTCTGAGATTGAAGGTTTCCATCACTCACAGTAATGGTTATCGTGGATTCACCAAAGGCATACATGACAGGTGTAAGAAACAGGGATTGTGATAGAATAGCTGCATGTTCACTGTTAATGGGAAGTAAATCACTATTGCTGCTGGTAAGACGAATCGTCAATTCATCGAATGTACTTTCTGGATCATAAACATCCAATGCAATTGGGTCAGAAACCTCATTTTCCTGTATGTGCTGCGTTTGTATGGTTTTTATGCTTGGCGGATCATTGACAGGCGTGACTGTCAATGTAAAATTTGTCGTTGTTGTATACGCACTATCCGACACTGTGATTGTCAATTGAGCAAGACCTGAAACATTTGTTGCGGGTGAAATCTGTATCTCCCATGTGTTGGTGTTCCAGTTTAACTGTATGCCGGATGCAGGAACCAATACTGTATTGCCGGATATCACTTGAACAGAAAGCGCATTCGAGGCAGTTTCCATATCAAGAACTTCCAATACAAGCGGTCCCATGATTTGATCTTCTTCTATTGACTGGTCAGCAATATTTGAAATCTGCGGGCAGTCATTGATCTCATTGACTGTAATTAAAAAACGTGTTGAACTGTTTTGTATGTCATCAGTGACAATGGCTGTAATATTGGCCTGTCCAGATTGCTGAGCTGCTGGCTGAATGATCAAAGTCCATTGTCCATCAGTAAAAGATAAGTTCAAATATTTCATATGATTGGGGATTAATTCCTGATTGTCAGAAATAACTGTAAGTGAAAGGGATTCAAATGCTGTTTCATTGTCCGAAATACTGATTGACACGGGTGTGCTGATTGTGTCCTCGTCTATTATGATATCTGCCAATGGTGCAATAAATGGCGGATCATTCTCACTTTGAACAAGACATTGCAAAACACCAGTGATTTGCGTTGTCTCGTCACGCACATTAAGTGTCAACTGTGCGGAGCCAGATACATTTGCAGTGGGTTTGATTTGGATTAAATATCCGGTGTCAATAGGGGTGAGCCGAAGATGTTCTGATGAATTGGGAATCAAATCGATATTGTCCGACACAATTTCTATCTGAATCAAATCCATTGGCGTATCAATATCAATAACAGGTATTTCAACTGGACTGGAGATTGTATCTTCTTTCAATGAAATTTCGGGCAGTGTGCCAAATTCAGGTGGATCATCAACAGATATGATTGTGATACGCAAGGCATCAGACACCATTTCATGTATCCCATCATATGCACGCAACATAATGACATCATTGCCATAACCATTGGTAAAAGGGGTATATTGAAGGCAGTATTGATCAATAATTTCAGCATGACCAAGATGACCCTGTGCATGAATTGTTAATGTGAGGGCATCCATATCTGGATCTGATAATTGCATACAGGTTGTCAGGGGATGATCTTCCATTATTTGAATATCTTGCGCAATTACTTCCGGCGCATTGTCATTGACATTTAAAACATGTATCAGACTCTCTTGATAAATGGTATAAGCGCCATCCATGATCGCTGTTTGCACTGTATAGGATTGCGTTCGCTCAAAATCCAGTAATTCACTGCTTTTGACAACAATGATACCTGAATCCAAAACATGAAATACGACATCATGTGTCTGTATTTGATATGAAAGCAAATTATTATCCATATCACTGGCTAATATTTGACAGACTATCGTTTCCGCCGGACTGTTTTCTTCAATACTGCATACCTGATTTTTTGCTGATGGTGCATGATCATTGACATTGATTACATGAATAATGACCCTGCCTGTATCACTGAACCGGCCATCCCAAACCTGAACTGTGAGCGTGTAAGCAGTTGTTGTTTCAAAATCCAGGGGACTGACAAGTGTCATTTCTGCTGTTTGGGAATCAATGGAAAACTGTGGCATACTATTTTGAATCGTATAGGTTAATGAATCAAAATCCGCATCTGTTCCCAAAGTTGTCAATACAATAGTTCCAATCTGTTGGTTTTCTGGAACATTGCATTGAAAA
>Ga0272440_1002321_pt1 | contig 14911 bp, 7 predicted proteins | sample SSMMMBAug17_FD_192440 | JGI IMG/M metagenome (GOLD analysis project Ga0272440, IMG submission 192440) | Marine sediment archaeal communities from Little Sippewissett salt marsh, Falmouth, MA, United States - SSM-MMB-Aug17 | ecosystem: Environmental > Aquatic > Marine > Wetlands > Sediment ... | reverse complement strand
TAAAGGAATACTATATTCTTGATCGTATTGGCGATGAAACCGCTTTCTATTCTTTAGATTCAAATGGCAAGTATCAACCATTAAGACCGGATCGTGATGGCGTGGTTCATTCAACAGTCTTGAAAAATTTTCAATTCAGAGAAGCGGACCTGTACAACCGCCCCCGCATGTTGAGCCTGACCAATGATAGCGTCTATTCTGATTATGTTATGGTTGCGTATCAAAAAGAAAGAGAAGCGCGTAAAAAAGCGGAATCTTTTGCTGAAATACAAAAGTCTCGTGCAAATCAGGCAGAGTCAAAATTACATGAACTGGAACAAGAAATTGAAGTTCTCAGGAGACGGCTTTCAAACGAGATATAAACAATTGTTTTTTTGCTGCTAATTTTTTTTCAGGCATGAATATTGCCTTGTAAAAACAATTGTTGACCTTTTACTAAAAACAAGATATTTAAGTAATTTGGTCTTAAAAATTGTTTCGGCCAATTTTTTGCGCCTGAAGTATGTATTTATTATCGACCACAGGTTGGATTCGGTTTTTGTTCGAGGGAGAACATAAGGTTCGCTCGGACATAGGTGCAAAAAAATTATTCAAGCATTTCGCTTTTCAACAGATTCAATAGTTGAAAAATCAAACCCAAAAATTGTAATCATTGCAATTTTAATGAAAAAATGGGAAGAATAAAATGGAAGGGATAAGTAGCTGGATTGATGAAAATTATGGAAGTGCATCTGAGAAAAAAACCGTGTCATACCGGTTTTTTTGCTTATGTATTGCATTCGCAAGCGTTTGGATGTTTTTACTGGGAATTAGTGTGGGCCGGAATACCTGTCCCATTCGATTTGACACAAAATCGATTATGACGCAAATTGCGCAATGGATGGAATCGGATGTTCGTCAGAATCAGGAATATGCACGAACGATTAACAGTCATGACAAAATTCCAGAAATTGACTATAAAGCATTGAAAAACGCTCATGTCGAATTAATACCGCATGCGCAGGAAAAAAGACAAAAACAAAGTCTTTTAGAAAAACCAACAGAAAAACAATTGATTACAAAACGTTCTACGAAAAAAAGAACCAAAGGCCATTTTGCGTTATCCTCAGAAAATGATTTATCTGAATGTGTCACTTTACAAACCGCATCACTAAAAAATGCGCATGCTGCAGTAGAAATGGCAAAGAGACTGAAACGTATGGGATTTCCTGCATACACAGCAAGTATTAATCTTCCACAAAAAGGTTTATGGCATCGCGTTCGTGTAGGTACGTTTTCCTCGATTCAGAAAGCAAAAAAAATGAAAGACATTTTGCAAAAACAAGATATCAATTCAATTATTGTCCCATTTGTTCGGGGTGACGATTATAACTTTGCAAAAGCAAAAGACCAGATTGCATATCCAGAATCATGACAAAAGAGGTATTTATGCCGATTACGAATAAAGATATTGAACATATCGCTGAACTTTCACGATTAAATCTTGCAAATGAAGAAATTGAAACCTTTACGAATCAATTTGGCGATATTTTATCCTATATGGAGATACTGAATAAGGTGGATACCCATAATGTTTCCCCTATGAGTCATCCAAGTCAAATGGTGAATGCGTTTCGTGATGATATTGTCGTCCCATCAGTGTCAACAGAAACAGCTCTGACAAATGCACCTGAAAGAGATGAAAACACATTTATAGTGCCGAAAGTTGTTGGATGATTAATATTGGAACATTGATAAATAGTTCATTCCTTCAAGAAAACACGGATAAGTATTATGGATAAAAGATTGACTTTGCTCGGTTACAATCTCTCAAAAGACATACGCAGTAAACTTAAAACACAACTGCATGAATCTGACTTAACATCTGTAGATCTGATATTCGATGATATGAATCAGAAAAATGCGGCCCCTAAAATTGAGATGCGTCCTGATGATTTATTGCTTTTGATCCGCTTATTTATGCAAAAAAACAAGACGATCCAGGAGTTGGAAACAAAGCTTGATTTGTCCTTACGCCGCGTCACTCAGCTAAAAAAATCAAGTCAACATGTTGATACACAAAAGAATCATTTCTTTGCCAATATGAACCATGAGATACGTACCCCTTTAAATGCCATAATCGGTATGACCGACTTACTTTTGGACACAGCTCTCAGCTCGGAACAACAGGAGTATGCTGAAACAGTGAGAACCGCCTCAAAAAGTCTTCACTATTTTGTAAACGAACTGTTAGACTTTTCAAAGCTTGAAAAAGAAGAATTAGATCTCAATATGATGGATTTTGATTTCCGAGTTGCCATTGAGGAAGTGGTTGATATTTATACTGCACACGCATTTTCAAAAGGTTTGGACTTTTCTTGCATGATTGATCATCGTATTCCGCCTATTCTTCATGGAGACCCTTCACGATTGCGTCAAATTCTTTCTCATCTTACAGATAATGCAATCAAATTTACAGATGCCGGATGGATCACTATTGACGTCAGGTTTGTTCGTGAAATTGATCAATTTGTCGCCATTCGTTTTGAAATTACAGACACAGGTATTGGGATCAATAAAGAGGATTTGGAAAATATCCTTACCACCCCTTTTACTCAGGGTGATGGCAGTCTGACGCGAAAGCATGGTGGTATTGGTATTGGCTTGACAATATCCAAAAAATTGATTGATCTGATGGATGGCACTTTTGATATTTCATCAAATGATGACACAGGTACGACAGTCTCAGTTCATCTGACTTTTGATAAGCAAAAAGTGCAATCTGAAAGCCCCTGTCATTGTGCGGAACTGACTGGCAAACGCTTTTTGATCGTTGATGAAAACGCAACCAACCGGCATGTTCTTAGAGAAATGATGCGGTTATGGTCTTGTAATTTTGATGAAGCTGAGCGGGGAGAAGATGCGTTACAAAAGATGCTGTCTACAGATAAAAATTATGATGCAGTTATTCTTGACATGGAATTACCTGATATGGATGGAACCACGTTAATTCAAAAAATGAAAACAAATAGCAAATTACAAAATATCAAAACAATAATAATTACATCCCTGGGACAAAGGGGAGATGCTGCACGCTTAAAAGATATGGGCGTATCTGGCTACCTTACGCGACCGGTTCGTCATGCTGTCTTGCATGATGCGCTTGCTGAATTGATAGGTGATGCGCATGAGCACTCCTTAACAAAGGATGCGTTAATCACCAAGTATTCTGTTCAGGAAAATAAAAAACGTCGTATGCGTATTCTTCTGGTTGAAGACAGCATTGTGAATCAGCAGATTGCTTTAAAAATTATTGAAAAACTCGGATTTCGGGTAGACGTGGCGTCAAATGGGGAGGAGGCGATTACAGCTCTTTCTGGAGTAATGTATGATATTGTTTTCATGGATGTACAGATGCCTGTAATGGATGGGATTGAGGCAACACGCCATATTCGATCTGGAACGCGTAAAACAATGTATCCCGAAATTCCCATTATTGCAATGACTGCGCATACACTTCCAGGGATTCAAAAACAATTTCAGGAAGTGGGTATGAATGGCACAATTATTAAGCCCATTCATCCTGATGAAATTTTGAATAGTATACAAAAATTTGGTAAACTATGTACCTCAAACAAGGAACAAGATCAGGATGCTTCAAATGACAGGATGCTTTCAATTGAAAATGAACATATTTTGACCGACACCCCACAAATCCAACCAACGCCTTCAACTTCTACAAAAATAGATGAGAATAAAACTTCTGAAATTCAAGAGTCTGAACATTCAAAGGCTTCAGATATTTTTGATAGAGCATCCATATTGAAACGTTTGGATGGTGACGAAGAACTTTTTCAAGATATTATTTCAGATTTTCTAAAGGATATTCCAGAGTTGAGCGAAACGCTCAAAATGGCTATTAATCAAAAGGATTTTAAAACCATTTCGTTTATAGCATTTACAATTAAGGAAGGTGCTGTAGATATTTCTTCTGAGCCAATCGTGCAAATATGTGATCAGCTTGAAAGTGCCGGTAAGGAACAAAATATTGAAAGCGTTCAAGCGCTTTATGAATCTCTTCAGTCTCTCATTAAGCAGTTAAAAAAAGCAGTTTCGCCTCAAAAACCTGAAAAAGATTTTTCCATCCTGGTTGTTGAGGATGAACCCACGAACCAAAAGCTTATGCAAAAGATTCTCAAAAAGAAAAATTTTTCATTTAAAATTGTTGAAGATGGAAATAAAGCTATTTCAGCAATGAAACAGCAGCGATTTGATCTAATTATTATGGATATTCAATTACCTGGTATGGATGGAATGGAAACAACCCAACGTATTCGATACAAGGAACCAGATATTATCAATCCTGATGTAACAGTGATTGCTGTATCAGCACATGCACTTAAGGAAGATCAAATGCTTTTCAGCGCATCTGATATGGATGATTTTATTGAAAAGCCCATTCAACAAGATTTGTTATATAAAAAAATTGAGTACTATATGAATAAACCAAAAGAAACAAAAGCAGAGGTAATATTTGATCGTGAAGAATTAATGGATCGCATCGGACACGATCAGTCTATTTATGAAAGCACTGTGCGCTTTTTCAAAACGCACGTTGCAGAATTATTAGAGCAGATTAAACTTTCTGTTGATAATAAAAATGCAGAAGAAATTAGAAATATCGCCCACACTCTAAAAGGCGTTACTGCAAATATGTCTGCAAAAGAAATGTCCGCAACAGCTTTCAAACTGGAAAATATCGGCAAAAACAATCAAATTGATAAGGCTGCAATAATTCTTGATCAATTGAACAAACAATTTTTGTCAGTTAAAGAATGTTTTTAATAGGTGGTATCAATGAGTTTAAAACGCCTGTCATTCCTGAAACCTTACCAGACTGAAACCAGTCCTTGTAAAATAAAAATGTCCTCAAACGAGAATCCTTTTGATTTGCCAGCGTCATTAACAGAGAAAATTCTTAATAATTTGGCTCATACCTCGTTTGGTCGTTATCCAGACCCCACATCAAAACGACTTAAAGAGCTGATTGCCCGGCGCATGGAAATTTCACCCGATCAAATTGTCCTTGGTAATGGCTCTGATGAATTGATTCAATTATTGACCATTATTGCTGCCAGACATGATCAATTTGTTTTATATCCAACACCAACGTTTCCTATGTATCAGGTTTCTGCGGATATTGTGGGCAGGCCAAAACTAGAGGTGCCACTCAACAAGAATTTTGAGCTTGATTTTAGTCAGATTTCAAAAGAGCAATTGAAAAACACAGGTCTTGCTTTTTTTGCCCGCCCAAACAACCCGACTGGAAATTCATTTTCTATAGATCAGGTTCAGTGGATAATAAACCAGGGCATATTTACAATTATTGATGAGGCATATATTGATTTTTCCCAAAAGCCGCATTGTATTGACATGGCTATTGAAAGCGATCATGTTGTCGTATTGCGAACCCTTTCTAAGATCGGTCTTGCCGGGATACGTTTGGGCATCTTAATTGCGCGATCGGATATTGCGCGTACCATAGATTCCGCACGCATGCCATTTAATATTACATATCCGACACAGATTATAGCGGAAACAGTACTTACTGAAGGTGAATTGGAAATCAAACGCCAGATCAGCACAATTGTTTCAGAGCGTCAACGATTATTTGATGCTTTAAGTGCGTACCCGGGCATTCAAGTGGTTCCTTCTGATGCAAACTTTCTATTTGTAAAAATTGAACATGCAGATCAGATGCATCAAAATTTGATTGCAGCGGGAATTTTGGTCCGCAATATGAGCAAATATGCATCTTTAAAGAACTATTTGCGCATTTCAGTTGGCACATCTCAGGAGAATGATGTTTTTTTAAAACACTTTGATCGCCTGTATTCTGCTTAATTCAAAGAGGAGACAGCCATTGCAAACCATTAACCAGACCTTTCAATTGTGTATCTTATCCATTCTATTTTTTTTTCTAAGTATTCAAAACGTTTCAGGCATTGGTGTTGTCGAACAACTTCGCTCAACAACGCATCAAGTCAATCAACCCTCAACTGACACTCAAATTCATATAACATGGCAAATTCCTTCTGGATATACACAAGTCAATGGCTATTACCATTTATTTGACCACAACGCGACGCATACGTTTACAGAAATGAATACCGCTGGCATTAATTTTGGCAATTACTATGACACAAGCAGTTCAAATTTTACAAATGTTGATGATACCGCCTACTATTTTCATATTGCAGCGGAGGATATTGATGAAAACATTGGTCCGACTGCTTCATTGGGTCCATTTCGAATCGATACGATCGCGCCCAAAAATGCGATGGTTCATGCATCGGATGTCATCTTTAATGATGCGGTCACGTTAACATTGGGTGCAACTGATGCAAGACAGATGTATATCAGTAATATCGCTTATGGTACTTCTGGGATATGGGAAACTTATGATACAAGCCGTCAATGGATCGTAACCCCTGAAAGAGGCATCAAAACAATTTATGTTCAATTTCGAGATGAGGCAGGCAATATTGCGAGGTGTTCAACAACGACACAGGTTGCGTATCAGAAAATTGCGCTTCATGAAGGATGGAATCTAATTAGTTTTTCAACAGATCGATGTTTTTATGTGGGATCAAAACCGGACATTAGATGGATCAATGAACTTGTTTACGAATCGCTGACAGATATCGGCGATGCCTTTAAAAGTATTGCAAATTCCTTTTCCATTGTTCATGGATTCGACACAGAACCACGAACATACAATCCTCTCAATCCAATCGCATCCAACATGAAATATATTGCACCCGGATATGGTTACTGGATTAAAATTAAGGATACTGCACCTTTTGATGACAATAGGTTGATTTATCTTGAAATTGGTGGAGAAGCACTTCAACAAAATTATGCGCTACCGCTCAATCCGGGATGGAATCTTGTGGGCTATACAGGCCTGGATGTACGATATTCAGGATCAATCCCTGAAGCCCCCTTTCCAGATGATCCCGCAAAAACTATGGTAGCAAACTTACTTGAGGATTCCTTCTGCTCGATCAGCGATTCCCTTTTAATCATTCAGGGATTTGATACAGAACCCCGAGCAATGAATCCGGAAAATGCGATTGCCAGTAATATGAAATATGTAGGACCTGGTTATGGATACTGGATAAAAATTCAAGAGGGAAGTCAAAATGTTCAACTGGACTGGAATGCCTGTCATTAAATGTGACCGCGTTTGATTGTTTCATAAATTGAACGACGCAAGTCAATTTCTTGCAATGATTTTCCAGGGAGGATAAAAAAGATTAATGGCCAACAAAACGCCTAAAAACAAAAAAGACAAACAAAGCACTTTGAAAAATCAAAACAATAATAAGATTTATAAAGAATTATCTCCAACCGAAGCCACAGAAACTGATCTTCCTGATGTGCAACCCATCTTACCCTTGTTTGACATTGCATTATTCCCTAAAATGGTGCTGCCGCTGATTGTTATGCAAAAAGATTCGGTGCAGCTTATTGAAGATGCCATGGAACGAGATAGAATCATTGGTTTAATGGTTGCAAAGAAACATGAGATGCAGGAAAAATATGCTTCGGCTGATATTTATACTATTGGTACGAGTGCTGTTATTCTTAAAATGTCGAAAACCAAGGAGGGAACCCAGATACTGGTTCAGGGGATTCAACGTATTCAAATCTCCAAGTATGTCCAATACAAACCCTATATGAAAGCTGAAGTTATCAAGATCGTTGAAGATAATTCAAGCAATCTTGAAATAAAAGGCATGATGAGCGGCATGGTAAATGTGTTTAGTAAAATCATTGAACTTTCACCCATGCTTCCCAAAGAATTTGCTGCGATGTCACAATCTATTGCTGAACCGGGAACGTTGGTGGATATGATCATTTCCACTCTTGGCTGCCCTGTTGAAGACAAACAGAAAATTCTTGAAATATTTGATATTCGAGACAGAATACATGAAGCCATGAGAATTATCAATGAACAGCTCGAAATTGCAAAACTGGGTGACAGAATTCAACGTAAAGCTAAAGTCGATATTGATAAATATCAACGTGATTACTTTCTTAGGCAACAACTAAAGGCAATTAAACACGAATTGGGCGAATCCGAACAAGAGAATGTAGAAGTTCAGGAATATCGTAAAAAAATTGAAAACACAAAAATGCCTCAGGAAGCGAAAAAAGAGGCGGAACGAGAATTATCAAGGCTGGAACGTATGCATACCTCATCATCAGAATATACTGTTTCATCAACGTATCTGGATTGGCTCATCAGCCTGCCCTGGTATGTTTCCAGCACAGATAATTTGAATATAAAGAAAGCGAAAAGAATTCTCGATCAGGATCATTATGGTTTGGACAAGGCAAAAAAGAGAATCATTGAATACCTTGCTGTCCGAAAATTGAAACAAGACCCAAAAGGGCCTATTCTTTGTTTTGTTGGACCGCCCGGCACAGGTAAAACCTCATTGGGACGATCCATTGCACGCGCCTTGGGACGAAAATTTTACCGCATATCACTCGGAGGCGTTCGAGATGAGGCAGAAATTCGCGGCCATCGTCGTACATATGTTGGGGCGCTCCCCGGACGAATCATTCAGGGGATTCGACGCGTAGAAACAAATAACCCGGTCTTTATGCTGGATGAAATTGACAAGATTGGCACAGATTTTCGAGGTGATCCATCTGCTGCTTTATTGGAAGTTCTGGATCCAGAACAAAATCAAAACTTTTCCGATCACTATCTGGATGTTTACTTTGATTTAAGTAAGGTGATGTTTATTACCACTGCAAATATTTTGGAAACAATTCCATCAGCACTCAAAGATCGAATGGAAATTATTCGTCTGTCTGGTTATATGCTGGATGAAAAAATAAAAATTGCTGAAAAGTACTTAATCCCCCGCCAGCGTAAAGAAAATGGTTTGGAAAAGGATCATATTCGATTTAATCGCGCAGCAATAAAAAAAATTATTAATAGTTATACTCAAGAAGCCGGACTCAGAAATCTTGAAAGAGAGCTGGCTGCTGTCTGCAGGGGGGTCGCAACACGCGTTGCGACAAAAGAAGCGGAATCCTCAAAAATTTCTGTTGGAAATATTTACGACTATCTGGGACCGATCAAACATACACCCGAACTGGCATCCCGAAAACTTGTTCCCGGAGTTTGTACAGGATTGGCATGGACACAAGCCGGGGGAGATATCTTATTTATTGAATCCATCAAAATGAAAGGATCTAACAAACTGCAACTCACAGGAAAGCTGGGTGAGGTAATGAAAGAATCGGCAAATTCTGCCTTAAGTTTTGTTAGAGCCAATGCGGCTTATTTTAATATTGATGAAAACGCATTCAAAAAGAATGATATTCATATTCATGTCCCCGCGGGAGCCACATCGAAGGATGGTCCCTCAGCCGGCATTACAATTTTAACATCCCTTGTTTCTCTATTTACAAACAAAAGTGTCCCCCATGACCTGGCTATGACCGGAGAAATTACATTGCGTGGACAGGTTTTACAGGTGGGTGGAATAAAAGAGAAGGTTTTGGCTGCGCACAGGGCAGGAATAAAAAAAGTGATTCTTCCCAAAGATAATCAGAAAGACATGGAAGATATTCCTGAAAAAATTCAAAAGGCGATTTCATTCCACTTTATTGATGAAATGATGCAGGTTTTAGAAATTGCCTTGAATATCATGAAAACTGATTCACAAAAATGATGAATCATAATTTTTCTGTAGAGACGCACGGCTGTGTGTCTCCGAGCGAAGAAAGGTCGTTCAATTCTTGTTAAATAATACGAGTGTAACCAAAAATTGCCGGTGAGAGATCATTTAAATTCCGGCCATTTTGGTTACACTCAAATAATAAGATGAAAAACGATTGCCCTTTCTCTGCTCGGAGACGCACAGCCGTGCGTCTCTACAAAGGACACCTTGTTGTCGATAAAGTTTTAACTGGAATATGAAGGATGCCAAATTTTGTTACTATTGATAGAATTTTTTAAATGTCCGACTTCTTGGGAATGCGCCCTTACAAGTATTTTATAGGAGACAATAATGCATCAATCTTCCGCCTATGCGGTCAATATGGAACAAACACATATTGAAGTAAAGATCCGCAAAGAACATTACGTTTTACAAGAAATATTGGCTGATTTGCACGGTGTTCAGGAACGCCTTAAAGTTTTTTTGATTGAACTGAACCATCCATATAAGAATTGGGGCTTTATTATCAAAGAGGCCAGAGCCTTTGCGCTGGATTATTTTCATTTGTTAAAGTTACATCCAAAAGGACCTGATGCGGCAAACATATATGCCAGGGTTTTTTTGGATGCCTTTCATCAGACCCGATACTTAGAGGTGCGGATTGATTCTGTAGATCATTTGTTATTTTTTATTCAAAAGATCATTTCAGATGCTAACGAAAAAATCATGCATTTTTTGCCGGTTGTCTCAAAAGCGTTTGCACATATCGTTGAATTAAACGAACCCCAATTTTTCTATTATGTCAAAAGCTACTATCAATTGAATCAGCTCGCCAGGAGATTTGTCAACAAAGGTATTGATGGAAATTCAGAAAGTCTTAATACCTTGCTCATTCGTTTTTATCGACGCACATATGATTACTGGTATCATCAAAAATCCCCTATTGATTATTTTGAAAAATCAATTGAACCTGTTAATAACATGCCTGATATATTCCCTTTGTTTGAAAATATTTCGCATCAATCAATCAAGACAAATCAAACCCGATTAGAATCATATATCACGCAATTTAAATTAAATGATCCGCAATTGACCCAAACTTTAATTGAAATGCCTGGATTTAACAAGATTGTCTCCTGGTACAATGGATTGCCTCATAAGCTGAGTCAAATTGCACCTGATGAACAAACCGGTAAGCAATGGAAAATGATTCTGTTATTCCATATGATGAGTCTTGAAGGCCTGTCGTCCATTCATGCGGATGTTTTACGTGAAATCAATCGAACAGTATCCTGGCTCATTGATCATCAAGATATGGCCCACAACAAACAGTTATTACAAAATACCTGTACGACACTCAAAAATGCACTAGATAAATTTCCTGGTATTGCCCTGACATGTCTTCAGACAATGGGAAAAGCGGTCTATAACACCCATGAAAATGAATTGATATTTCTATTTATCGAACATGTGATCTCAATGGGATTTCAAGTGCCTGATTTGCAGGGTGTTGGCGCGGATTGGCAAATTCGAGCCAATAGTGTCCATCTGCAAAATGTCATTGTCTGGATGGAATTGGCTGAACGAAATCCAGTGGTCTCCCACAAATTATTTTCATCCTTACTCATCCATCTGGCAATGTCAGGATTTTATATCAAGGATACAGATCTTTTTCCCAGAGAAATAACAAAATTACTCAACAGCAATATTGAACCTGTCTACAATCTGATTAAGCAACTGGCCCGATTATTTCCAGCATATTTTAATGAAATTGGTGCTGAAGGCCGGCTGCGTGATATATCTACTGAAATGGATGAAATCTCATCGCGAAAAGATCGACTGGTTCATTTTTTAAGAAAACAAAGTCATGTTGAAAGCAGCAATCAAACCCTCGAATTGATCGAATCTATTTTTAGATATTGGCTCTATGGCGATGTCGAACTGCTCCAAGGAAAAATCCCTGAAAATATCTACAAACGACTGAATCCCAATGATAACCATACGTCCAACATGAGAAAGATCATCCAGCATCTATTTCTTATTTATAAAGATCATGAAGAACCACTCTCCTTAATATTGGAAAAATCTGATAAGGAAATAAAAGATATTGTGTTCAAAGCCCCAGATGTTTCCGAATCTTCTCAGAATAAAATGTATTTAACCATGCTGTGTTACAAATCTTTGTATCAAAAATATCATCTGGATCGAATCAATCTGCATGAATACCTGGATCAATGCCAGAAACAATTTAATTATGATGCCTTTCCTTCCATCACAAAAATTAAGGAGTTGCTTGATGAATCAGATTTAATCACCAAAGTTGATGGTTTGATTAATGTTTTGCTTCAATTAAAAGAAATTATTTTATCTGAAAAACAATACGAAGCCCAGGAAAACATATATCGCAAACGCCATTTTACCATCGATATTCCATCCATGTTTGGCAGTTATCACGAAAAGAAATTTGATGCTCTTGCAATGACATTTCGACTTGAAGCATATATCAACGTATGTTTTGAGCAGCTTGTTGAAGAAGTTGACCTGGAGTTGATAACACGCGCAACGTTCTTTCAAATCAATACACGATTAAAACTGTTTAACAAGGCATTAAGTATTGATGGGATATATTCCTCTGATTTTAATGAACAACTCAAGCTGTTGATTCTGGCTTTAAGCAAGAGAGGGTTTACATTTACACAATATATCGATATTTTCAAAGGAATTGCACGTGCTGTTCGTCGGATTGTACAGGATTATTTTCATACAGTCCATGAGCATAATCTCGAACAGATGTTAAAGCAAACAAATGAATCAGATTTGCTTGCCAAATATCGTCATGCCAGTGAGATTAATTACAATCAGGAACAGCGGCATCATCGGGTATCAGAAATCTTTTTTCGAGATCGCATCGCAACATCTCTTGGCCTGAAGCAACTGGATTTATTTATCTCTCAAATTCTAAGCGTTTTGTTTCGCCAGGCAGATAAACTTCCCAATAAGCTATTTCATGCCTTACTTAATTACGATGCCGAACGTGCTATTTCTCCATTATCCAAACCCAAAGGTCTGGTCCAGGATGTTTTACACATGGGAATGAAAGGCTATAATCTGGCAAAGTTAAAAGGTTTTGGGCTAAATGTGCCGCCAGGATTCATTATTACAACAGAAATCTTTCGATGTCGGGAAGTGATTGAAAACTATTTACCTGCTGAAAAGCATTATAAAGACCAGATTCTTTCTGAAATAAAACGTCTGGAAGGAGAAACTGGAAAAGCGTTTGGCAATCCGGACAATCCATTGTTATTGTCAGTCCGAAGTGGATCATCTGTGTCGCAGCCCGGCATGATGGATACTTTTTTAAATGTGGGAATATCAGAAGAGGTTGCAGCGGGTATTGCCAAAAACCCTGAAATGGAATGGTTTGCGTGGGATAACTACAGACGATTTCTTCAAATTTTTGGCATGTCATTTGGTTTGAAACGGAACCAGTTTGACTACCTGATGTCTCGATACAAGGACGAAAAGAACGTTAAATTCAAGCGCAATTTTACTGGAAAAGAAATGCAAGAATTGGCACTCAAATATCAGCAATTCTTATTGGACGAACATATTGAAATACCTGAGAATCCAATAGAACAATTATTAATATCTATTAATCGTATTATCGATTCCTGGAATTCCAGTCGTGCCAAAATATACAGGGATATTATGGGCATTTCTGATGATTGGGGCACAGCGGTGACAGTTCAGACAATGGTCTTTGGCAATATTCATGAAAGTGCCGGGGCTGGGGTGACATTTACACGAAGACTCAAAGGCGTTTCACAAGGTGAAAATATTCAACTTTGGGGAGATTTTACTCCAGGCAATCAGGGGGAGGATGTGGTTGCCGGCCTGGTAAAAACCCATCCCATTTCAATTGTACAGGCCCAATATGAAAACAGGCATATCACTGCAGCCCTGGAAAGCCTATTCCCTGATGTTTATCAGGCCTTGAAAAATGTTGCAGGGCTTTTAATCAATGAAAAAAAATGGGGCCATCAGGAAATCGAGTTTACATTTGAAGGTCCAGAACAGAATCATCTGTTTATTTTACAAACGAGAGATATGGCATTAAGTGCCAGACATAACACAAATGTGCTTGATATCACAGAAAAAAACAGCCATCAATATGCAGGCAGAGGCGTGGGGATTGGTGGTGGTGCCATATCAGGTCGCATTGTGTTTTCTATTGCAGAAATCCATCGATGGCGCGTCGAAGAACCGGATACGCATTTAATTGTTGTTCGAAATGATACAGTTCCTGATGATATTCGTGAAATCAACGAAGCTGATGGCCTGTTGACAGGAAGAGGCGGATCAACATCGCACGCTGCTGTTGTTGCACATCGCTTGGGAAAAACATGTGTGGTTGGATGTTCGGAACTGGTTTGCCATGAGGATGAACGATGGTGTCAGGTGAATGATTTCCAGTTTAAATCTGGAGATTTTATTAGCATTGATGGCGAGGAAGGTGCTGTTTATTCGGGTAAAATAAAAATTAAAAAGAGTCATTCTAAGTAAGTATATAATGAATGCTCTGAAAATAACGTCCCTATTATTGATATTGTTCGTTTTGAGGTAATTGTACTGTAGAGACGTAGCATGCTACGTCTCTACACGACCTTATTTTTTTGTACGATCATGAAAATGAGCATGTTTTTTTCCGAGCATTCCTAAGGAATGCTCAAACAATAAATTCCTCATTTACTTATGTGCCAAGAACGTGTAGGGGCGAACCTTATGTTCGCCCATCGTACATAGGAACGAAAGCGTAATTAGTTCGAGGGCGAACATAAGGTTCGCCCCTACATCGGGCTGGCACATAAGTAAATGGGGAACTTATTTTTCGAGTTTTCCTTACTTACGATCTATCCGAAAATGAATGATCGCTTACGTAACCATCTACGAATGGAGAACGAACCTTCTATTTATCCAATCCAAAATGTGCATTTTTTTTGAATGCGCTCTCTTCTATATCATATGAGTGTAAAAAGAATTGTCGGTCAAACCGAAACCAAACCGGGCGTATGTACAAGTTAGGGGAAAATGTTGCCTCGAACAAAAACCGAAATCCAACCAATGTCCGAAACCAATGTAGGGGCGAACCTTGTGTTCGCCCTCTAACAGAAACCGAAATCAAACCA
>Ga0272440_1002320_pt1 | contig 14924 bp, 9 predicted proteins | sample SSMMMBAug17_FD_192440 | JGI IMG/M metagenome (GOLD analysis project Ga0272440, IMG submission 192440) | Marine sediment archaeal communities from Little Sippewissett salt marsh, Falmouth, MA, United States - SSM-MMB-Aug17 | ecosystem: Environmental > Aquatic > Marine > Wetlands > Sediment ... | reverse complement strand
CAAAAGAAGTGAATGCTAAAAATCAGGTTACAAAGTATCATTACGATATTGATAACAATTTAATCGCAATAACAGATGCTGCGGGGTATACAATAAGAATGGAGTATAATAGTGATGGCATGTTAAGCAAAAAAATTGATCAGGAAGGTAAGAGTATTTCTTATGAATTTGACTCTGAAAAAAGGCTTATAAAAACAATTGATGGTAATAATAATGTCATTGAATATGTTTATGGTGATTATGACAATTCTGATTGTTCTTCATGTAATGCTGTTGGCAATGTGGCAAAAATAATATATCCAACTTATTCTAAAGAATTTCGATATGATTCTCGTGGCAGAAAGATAACAGAAATTGATGTTTTAAATGATGGCACTTTAATTAAAGAATTTGAGTATGATGATTCAGGGAATCTGATATCTGAAACAGATAAAAATGGGAATAAAACATATTTTAAATATGATAGCCTTAACCGATTGGTATCAAAAATTAATCCTTTAGCTTATGAAATAAAATATGCTTATGATGATAGGAATAATATAAAGGCTTCTACTGATGCAAATGATAATACTACATTATTTGAATATAATGCCAATAACCAAATGATAAAAGAAGTTAAGCCTATGGGGCAAACAACTTTGTTCGGTTACAATAATTTTAATAAAATCGCATGGAAAATTGATGCAGAAAAACAAATGATAACTTATAAATACTATAAATCCGGATGTTTACACAGAATCACATATAATTCACAGGAAAATGATATTATACTAGTCAAAGAAGTTTTTTTTAATTATGATTCGATTGGAAATTTAATATCTTATAATGATGGAATTACATCTGCTATCTATTCATATGATGATCTAAATCGAAAAATATCTGAATCTGTGGATTATGGTGTTTTTGAAATGGACTACACATATACATACTATCCAAATGGATTGAAAAAAAGTTTTACTGGGCCTGACAAAATTACTTATTCTTATAGATATGATTCTAATAATCAGCTTTCGGATATAAACATCCCAGAACATGGATATATCTCATATAATGAATATCAGTGGAACCTACCTAAAAATGTATTGTGTCCTGGTGGAACAAGAATTTATTATACATACGATAGATTGCAACGGATGCAAACAATAAAAGTTAAAGATCCTGCGTCAAATACCATTTTGGATTATGAGTATTCATATGATAACACTTCCAATATATCAAATATTTCTACAGAGCATGGTCGATATGAGCATGTCTATGATAAAATTGGTCAGTTAACTAAGTCTATTTATCCATTTTCAAGTAGTGAAAAATTTTCATATGATCCATCAGGAAATAGGTTAAAGATGACTTTATCCATAAAAGAAGATTCTAATCCTGAATCAATAACTTATATCTACTCAAAAAATGATGAATTAATAAACGATAGTATATTTACTTATAAATATGATAAAAATGGCAATATGAATAAAATACAAAATAGTAATAAAATACAAAATTTTATTTATAACTTTCAAAATAGATTAAGCATCGTTACAGATTCTAATGACCAAAATATTGCTACTTATTATTATGACCCTTTTGGAAAAAGATTATGGAAGGATTATAATGGAGAAAAAACATATTTTCATTACACCGACGAAGGACTCTCAGGTGAATACGATTCAAGTAGACATTTAATACAATCATATGGATATAGCCCTAATTCGACATTAGCAACTGATCCAGTATTTATGAAAATAAATAGTACCTATTATTTTTATATAAATGATAATAAAGGAACACCTGTGATGATAATAAGCAAAAATGGGGAGTTAGTTTGGCATGTTTATTACAAATCGTTCGGTATAGTTGAAAAAGGTATACCAAAAATTAAAAACAATCTTAGATTTCCTGGGCAATATTATGATGAAGAAACAAGTCTATATTATAACTACCACAGATATTATAGCCCTGAAATAGGAAGATACATGAGCCCTGATCCATTGGGTAGTCTAATATTGCATGAAAACCTATATAAGTATTCAGGTAATAATCCTCTAAAAAATTGTGATCCATCGGGGTTATTTTCTTACAATCCAAATAGCAGAGATCCTTACCATCATCGTGAAGCTAGAAAATGCAGACCACATGATGATTGTCCTGTTTTATTAAAAAAAACGGCTCGCATATTATGGAATCTCTTTTGGAGGTATACAGTAAAACGAAACAGATTCATTAATGGATTACCTCTTACTGAAGGTCATGAAACTCAAATTTCTCAACTTATTAAGCAACTTTGGGACTGTGTAGCAATTTTAAATGAAAAGAAATGCTGGAATAATAATAGAAGAAGAATTAAATGTTACATTTCTAGATTGTTACAGAATGATTATGACAACTTAATATTTCCAATTCCAATTCCTGTACCTATACCTGGTAAATAATTTTTATTTACAGTAAATGTTTAAGGCAACTTTTATGTTGAGATAAAAAGACTAAAACCTAATCTTTATATTTAATGAAATCTTATTTTTATGAATAAAATTAAAGTATTTTTGGTTATTTTTTTAATGACTATTTATAATAAAAACAGTTTACCTGAAGTCTATAAGCAATCGCAAATTTATCAACGGGTGCATTCAAATCTATTAATAAGTTCAATAAAAAACAAAAAGTGTGCTTTAATAGACATCCGTGATAAAAAATTTTATGCAGAAAATCATATACCATATTCTATAAACGTTAGAGCATATATAGTTAAAGCGAATTTTTTTTTAAAACAAAAAAAGAATCTCATTATTATTGATGAAGGCTGGGGAAATAAATCAAACATAAAAGAATGTCTCCGCTTAAAAGAAACTGGCTTTGCATCAATCTCAATCCTATTCGGCGGAATCAACAAATGGCATTCCACAGGCGGCAAATTAGAAGGCACAAAAACCCACGCCCTAAACCTATCAGACATTTCCCCAAAAGACTTCATTTCAGTCAGAGATTCAAACTACTGGATAGTTATCAACGCTGATCATTCAAAAAGAATAAAAACCTTGATGCCAGAATCTATCAGTCTTCCATTTCAGCCCAGTAAGAAGCAGAATTTTGTAAATCAAATGATTTCTCTATTTAAACAGAAAAACCTCCCATATGCTCGAATATTAATCGTTGATTCAAATGGTTCACTTTATGATTCAATTAAGCCAATAGGAGATATCCCGGATCAATGCGTTGTTTTTTATCTAAAAGGTGGCATTGAAGCATATGAAAAAAAGCTAAACATGCTTGATGCCATTCGTAAAGGAAGGTCTATAGAGGCCGGAGGCATTAAAAAAGTAAGAAAAGGATGCCGCCATTGCCAATAATTGGCATCTGACAATACATACAATAATACATAGATTGGATGATTATAATGAATAACTCTAAAATATTTATCGATATTTACGTTCACAATTTGTTTAAAACAAATTTGTTGCTTTGTTTTTTGCTCATTGTTTTTTCTTTATTTTCTTATGTACACGCTAAAGAATATTTATGTGCAGAAGTAAAAATTGAGATTGTTCAGGAATTAACCCTTGAACGTCAAGCATTTGATGCCCATATGCGGATCAATAATGGGATTGAACATATTGACCTGGAAAATGTTCAGGTTGATGTATACTTTATGGATAAAGAAGAAAAGCCAGTCCTGGCAACTTCAGATTCAGATAATACCGATGCTTTGTTTTATATTAGAGTTGATACAATGGATAATATTGATGATGTTAATGGAAATGGCGTTGTTAAAGCATCAACATCTGCTGATATTCATTGGCTGATTATTCCTGCACCAGGTGCATCTAATGGAAATCCTGGTGGAACCTTATATTATGCTGGTGCAAAACTAACCTATACCATTGGTGGAGACGAACATTTTACTGAAGTTGTACCAGATTATATTTATGTTAAACCTATGCCAGAATTAACGCTTGATTATTTCCTACCTTATGACGTGTATGGTGATGATGCATTCACACCTGATATTATAGAACCATCCATTCCATTTTCATTAGGGGTTCGAATAAAAAATTCTGGCTTTGGTATTGCCAGAAAAGTCAAAATTGAATCTGCACAGCCTAAAATTGTTGAAAATGAACAGGGATTGCTGGTCAATTTTGTTATTGAAGGCTCTGAAGTGCAGGGCGAAGAATTTCTGCCTGATTTACTGGTTGATTTTGGCGATATTGATCCTGATAGCAGCAAAGTTGCACGATGGATCATGACAACAACATTGTCTGGAAGATTTGTGGAATTTAAAGCCCGGTATACACATGCCAGTGAGCTTGGCGGAGAATTGACATCCTTACTCAAAGAAGTACATACGCATACATTGATCAGAAATGTTTTTGTTGATCTTCCAGGAAGAGATCATATCAAAGATTTTTTAGCACAGGATGAAGACAGCTACCGCGTGTATGAATCTGAAAATCTTGATACTATTGTTATTAACAGGTCTGGACAATCGTCGTTAAACCCTTCTGGAAATAATTATGTCTTGTCATTGCCATCAACACAAGGACTGGTTTATATTAAACAAAACGACCCTTTTAAAGGCAGTAAATTGATTAAAGATGTTTTTCGTTCAGATGGTAAAAAAATTGATTCGGCAAATGCATGGCTCTCCAAAACACGAAATGGAACGAACTGGCAATATTATTTTAATCTATTTGATTGTAATACCACCAATGAATATACCATTTCCTTTGAAGATCAATCCAATGCTCCCCAGGCACCAATTCTCGCATTTATACCCCATCGACATTCATCAGAAAACAAACAAATATCTTTTCTTGTAGAAGCCAGTGATCCTAATAATACCATACCTTCACTTTCAGGAAGTCCTTTGCCTGCTGGTGCTTCTTTTGAAGATAGAGGAAATGGAAAAGGTCTATTTGATTGGACACCTCAGGAAGGACAGGCTGGAAAATACGAAATAACATTTGTCGCTTCAGATGGGACATTAAAAGACAATCAACATGTTCTTTTGACGATTTGTACTGCATCAGATTCAGATTGCGATCAAATGGATGATGCATGGGAAATGGCAAACTTCAATACATTGGATCGTGATGGCAGCGGTGACCTTGATCAGGATGGCATTTCTGATTTAAATGAATATTTGAATCATACTGATCCAACAGCCGAAAATACACCGCCAAGTCCTGAAATTATCTATCCAAAACCAAAAGAACATATTGCAACCATTCAACCAGATTTAATCGTTAAAAATACACTGGTTGACGAAACAATTTCAATAACGAATATGTTTGAAATCTATCTGGATAAGGATATGAGTAACCTTCTCTCCAAACATACCCAAGATGTTGACTATACAGAAACAAGCCTCTCACTTGCTGAAAGCCTTACAGAAAACACATGGTATTATTGGAGAGTTCGAGCAACCGAGGGCTCATGTTTTAGTCCCTGGGTATATGGCTCATTTTTCGTTAATATTAAAAATGACCCGCCTGGGCCTTTTGAAATAAGCTATCCTCAAAATCAAATCCAGGTGGATACGTTAACACCAGTCCTTGAAGTTACCAATAGCGTTGATCCTGATGGTGATCCTATCTTATACAGATTTGAATTGTATTCTGACGCTGAAGGTAAAAATCTTATTGTACAATCATCAAATATGTCATCCAATAACTTTGCCAGCACATTATGGCAATTAACCGAACCTTTAGAAAATAATCATACCTATTACTGTAAAGTTGTTGCACTTGATTCTTTTGGCGATACAACATCAACATCAATGAATCGTTTCTTTGTTGATATTAATAATCATGTCCCCTCAGATCCACAGTTGTTAACACCTGGATTATTGGAAGAAATACAATCTCAACACATTGAATTAATAGTTCAAAATGCAATTGATGAAGACCTTGATACCATTCATTATTATTTTGAGGTTGATGTTAGCAGCACTTTTGATTCTTCGGAAAAAATAATATCAGGAATGCAAGCAGAAGAGATAGACACAACATCATGGTATATTGACGATTTAAAAGATAACCAAATGTATTATTGGAGAGTCAAAGCAAGCGATGGCCAATCTGATAGTCACTGGATGTCTGGCGCGTTTTTTGTCAATACAGAAAATGATCGTCCATCAATTCCTGTTGTAAAAAATCCTGACAATGAATCCTGGGTAAATACTTTAACACCTGCATTGAAAACACATGATGCTTACGATATTGATAATGATGAAGTGTCATATCAATTTGAAATTTATTCAGATGCAAACTTATTTCATCCTGTTGGTTCAGGTCAATCCGATATACCTGAGTGGGTTGTTACTTCAACATTGATGAACAATACCTGGTATTATTGGAGAGCGTGTTCTATAGATAGTCATGGTGTAAAAAGCCTTTGGACAGAAACCCAACGCTTTTTTACAAACGAAGACGATGTTAATGATCCCCCATACATCAGTTTAATCGAACCAGATAATGTTCAGTCAACCAATCAAACAACAATATCTGTCAAATGGGATGACAGTGATACTGATAACAATGCGGAAATATCCTTTTATGTTGATTCAGACAATTCAGGTGAAAATGGAATACTGGTGATACAGGGAATACAGGAAGATCAGGATGGACTAAAAGATTCTTATGAATTGGACGTATCAAATGTCAATGATGGTCAGTACTATGTTTATGCTGTTATTGATGATGGCACCAGCAAAATGGCAAGTTATAGTTCTGGAAAAGTAATCATCGATAGCACAGCACCTGAAGTTACAGCCTCACCTTCTGGTTCAAATTTTGATTCAGAGCAGCACATTACCTTAAATACAAATGAAACAGCAACCATCTATTATACACTGGATGACACTGATCCAAATATGCATTCCAATATTTATGACAGTTTTATTGTCATTGATAAAACAACAAAACTGAAATTTTTTGCTGTTGATGCCCTTGGCAACAGAAGTGAGACAAAAACAGAAATATATGCCATCAGTGATCAGGATCAGGATGGTGTCTCTGACAATTTGGATGATTTCCCAACTGATCCTAATGAATGGACAGATACAGATAAAGATGGCATTGGAAATAATGCGGATACTGATGATGATAATGATAGTATGCCTGATACTTGGGAAGAAACATATGGTCTTGATCCTTTGGTTGATGATGCCCTGATGGATTTGGATAATGATGGCATAACCAATGTTGATGAATATGCTGCTGGAAAAAATCCAGCGCGAGGGAATCGTTCACCAGAAAAACCAGAACTAAAATATCCATTAAATGGCCAAACAAATGTTGAAATATCAACACACATTCAAACAAAAACATTTCTTGATCCTGATGGTATAGATTTTCATCATGCAACTGAATGGCAGGTAAGTACGAATAAGGATTCTTTTGAAACAAAACATTTACAGTATACGATTAATACCCAATCCTATCTAACCGCTTTAACAATACCTGACTTGATATTGAATGAAAATACCAAATATTTTATAAGAGTTCGTTTTTATGACAATTATAACAAACCATCAGAATGGTCTGACGTATACAGCTTTAAGACTAAAAATGATGAAAATGACAACAATTCAAATGGAATTCCAGACACTCATGAAGTAGAATCATCAGATATGGATGATAATGGTATTTTGGATGAAGAACAAACTGATATTAAATGCATCCAATCGTTTGATAGTTCTGCACAATTAGCTGTTAGAGGTGATGCCGAATCAGTAACAGTCAACGCCATACGTACCATTGATCCACAAACAATTACTCAGACCACTGATAGGCCCAAAGAATTTCCAATGGGCTTGATGAGCTTTAAATTAGACGTACAACAATTAGGTGATGAAACAGAGATAACAGTTTATTTTTCAAAACCCGCTCCAGATAATGCCAAATGGTATAAATATGATGTCATAAATGGCTGGAAAGAATATTCTGAATATTCAACATTCAGTGATGACAGAAAATCAATAAAAATTCGGCTTAAGGATGGTAGTTATGGAGATGCTGATGGAACGATTAATGGTGTGATAATAGATCCAGGTGGACTTGGAGTGGATGATTCTCCAGTAGTTCCTACGAACAATAATAATAGTGATGATGGCGGTGGGTCATGTTTCATTTCGATAATTAAGATGTTCCTATGAAGAAACAAAATATTTTTTATATAAACAACTCAGCTGCTTGATCTGGATTCTTACCCTTAAACTGCATCAGTATTTCAATATCAAAATCGAAAGAAATGACATATCGATCTCTTTCCTCTGTCTTCATTCCGGATCTGTAACGATATTTTTGTTTGTTACTTTAGTCTCTAATGTATAGGCATATCTGTCATTAACTTCAAATAAATAACCTGTAATATAAGTGATTGTTTTCTATCGCTGCCAATTGAAACAAAAAAAATGCTTTTTTATATATGTTTTATAGTGTTATAATTTGACAAAATAACATTTTCAGATATATAAAAATAAGTTTTTAATGTTTGGACTGAATTAATAAAAAAGGTAGTGAAACAAAATGGATGATTTTTATTGGAGGTTTTTTCAAGTTAAATCGTTTAATGGTTTTTACCAGGCTTTTCGAAAACAAATAACAATCAATGATGGAGAAATTCATTTCCCAGAAGAGCTAAAAAAGAAACTTTACATTAACCTATTAAACTTTCAAATTTATCGAAAGTTAGATTATCATAAAATATCGTATGATATTAATTTAGATACAAAACAAAATACTCAGCTAAACCTTAGTGAAACGAGCAGAAAATTAATTATTAAATGTTCTCCAGATGAAAAAATTAGGATTGAAGTTGGGGTCGATATGGCGAGTATATTAAAAGTTACTACTAAAACTCTTTTATCATATGCAAACGTTGATAATATTGAACAACTTGATCCTGAGAAAAATTATCATTCTCATTATTTTCACCAGACAATTGGAGAATTTATAAACAATTATCGTATATTAATTGATTCTGTTATATCATCTCTTTCAAAATTTTCTCAAAAAAGAATAGCTAAAGAATTTGTTTTTCCAAATTCATCCGAAACAAAGATTAGTTCATATGCATTATTAAACTCGGAAAAATTTATATTTCCTCAATATTCTCATATACTTATACTCAGTATTCCTGTTGAAAAACGATGGACATATGATATGAAAAAGATAGATGATGTCAAACCTGATAACTTTTTCTATTTTGCAAAAATATATAAACACTTCGAATTACTTGGAAATGTTTTAAGTATTATACCTGTTTCTTTTTATGATAATAAAGTAAAAATGTCATTTGCCAATATAGGCGATGAGATGATTATAAAAGAAGTCTTTGCTGTTTCAAAAAAACATCCTGAGTTAATTTTAAAAATTAACACCATTCATAAACAATATTATTTAATTAGAGAAAACTGTAGACCTTCAGAATTATTATTTACAAATGAAAGTACTGGCAAAATTGATTTGAAAAATTTTCCACGAGTAGTGAATAGTCCAATGAGTAAATTTACTACTTTTTTATCAACCCTTATATGGGGTATTGCAGGTGAGGTTAATAACTTAATTAATGAGGCTGATTTAGCCTTCAAAACTGATAATATTAATGATACATACAAAAAAATAAAAATATTTCTGAACAGACCTGAAATACATCAATTAAATTCAAGCTTACCTTTATCCTGGAGGGGATTTCTCAGGTTACAAGATGCTTTAATCGGAAAAAATCCAAAGTTTACTGATACAACATCAATCGTTGACCGATTGGTATCACGAGGAGAAAAGGCTGTTATTATTCAGATAGTTGGACCTCATCGAACAAATATCCCTCTTTTAAAAAAAATATTTCCCAAAAAAACAAATCAGTGCCCGAAATATTTTGCTGATCCTGAGAAAAGAGAAGAAATTGCAAAACTTTTTGCAGTATCAGCTCAAGTGGCCGTAAAATCAGGTGCTTCAGGAATTGATATCAATTGTGGATGTCCTGTAAATTATATCAATCAATTAGGCGGGGGAGCCACAATCATGAACTATATCGAATTGGTTGAACAAATATTGATTGAAACAAAAGCTGCAATAGGATCAAAAATTCCAATTGGAATTAAAATACGTAACCATCCGAATATCGTTGAATTTGTTAATCGATGCTTATTGAAAGGTATATCCTGGGTTGTCGTTCATCCAAATACAAGAGAACAAAGTTATAACTATTATACTTTAAGCGATGAAGCTCTTAAAACATGTAAAACAATAATTAATAAATATAATGAAATGAATAACACCACTGTCAGGTTAATCATTAATGGAGGGATTCTATCAATAAAAGATATTGAAGATAAGTTAGATATGATTGGAGACGCTAAAGTACCTGTCATGGTCGCAAGAGCTTTAAGAGGCAATCCCTTTTTTCTGACCCATGCATTGAACTCTTTGAACTCTCAAAAAGAGAAAACAGTGTTTTCTCCATTAGCTATTGCTATTATTGGTATTCTCCATTTAAGATATATATCTGAATATGAAGGTGTATTGAATTTGCCAGTACTTATTCGTTTTGCACAGGAATATTTTCGAACTTTTTTGGACCTGAATAATGTTCCCGAAACGCTTTTAACCGAAACAAGACTATTAGATGCAAACAACATTGAATATATAGAAAAATTATTAATAGAAGTTGCTATTAATAAAATGAAAAAATGATGAAATAAAGAATTCCAAATGATAATTACTCTGATAAGGACATCAAAGACAAAAAATGTTTTACGCCTAAGCATTAAGAGGTATGACAATGTATTTCTTTACATCTGATGAGCATTATGGACATAAAAATATTATAAAATATTGCAACAGACCCTTTAACTCAGTTGAAGAAATGGATGAAGCATTGATTCGCAGACATAACCTTTTGGTCTCTACAGACGATATTGTTATCCATGCTGGAGATTTTACGCTAAAAAAGAAACAGAAAGCTGATTACTATATCTCTTGCTTGAATGGTAAACATATCTTTCTTCGTGGAAGTCACATGATGCCTGGCTTGGAACTGATGCTGAGGCTCATGAGATTTGGGAACAAACAATACAGGAACAACATATAGTCGTTTGTCACTATGCTATGAGAGTCTGGTCAAGATCTCATTACAATAGTTGGCAATTATTTGGACATAGTCATGGTACTTTAGAACCTATTGGAAAACAACTTGACATAGGCGTTGATTGCCACGATTTCAATCCTTTGTCTTTTGATCAAGTTTTTAAAATTATGAAATCACGTCCAGACAACCCAAATAAAGGTAGTAGAATTAAAGTTGATTTTTCAGTAACAAGAATCGCTTAAAAAACCAAAAAGTCATTGCAGCGATTGGCACTCAAAGAAGCGGTGAGATTTTTAACTGCCAATCCTGCACACTTATAAACTCTAAATCAATTGCGTGCTTGCTCAGCGTACTAACTAACGCACTTATTAGGTATGTATCTGAGCTTTAAACTGATTGCGTGGCTGCCCAGCAATCCAACCTTGATCTTGGGTCAACATCCAAAGTAAAATCGGATACGTTATCGCTCAGCGATCTAACCTCGGACGTGTGTTAAAAAAAACAAAGAAAAACCAGTAACATTAATGCCCAGCGAATATCCCCATCATAGTCATCATTTGAATTATAAGAATCATAGTTCTTTTTGTGTGCTTTCTTGTAATTAGATTAAAAAACCGGTTGCGTGGATACTCAGTGGTCAATCTCATGTAAAAAATATTGTAAAACCAACTATATTAATAATTATATTTTTGTTTCAGTCTTCAAAGGCCCAAGTTTACGCACGATAACCAATATGGTTTGAACTGATCCCAACACCACTTTTGAGATGAAAATATTATATCAAACTTTGAACTTATTTTCAAAAAGAAGACTTACGTAAAAGGGATCAGATTCAAACCACTGTTCAAGAAGCCCGACAGACTATGATTGACAAAAGTGGCAAATAGAACGTCCTCAAAAAATCGCTGTTAAAAAGATTTTTTTTTAATTATGGCATAGTTTTTGTTGAAGCTGGATTGCTATTAGCGAATTATTTTGCAATGATTTCAAATAGATATACAGGTAGCAAATTCAGCGATGATTTTAGCTTTTCAAGACAAAAATTATTTTATTACAAAAATTTATAAATGGCACTATAACTAACTATTACAAAAAATTGTAATATTGCTGATTTTGTCTTTCTGCCGCGAAGCGGCTTACTTGAACAAGGAATTATACAGTTTCTATTTAATTCAATAAAAAAACCGGATAAGTCTATAAGTGTATACAAAAAAAATTAATTAAAGATAATATCACTTTTTATGAAAGAAATTTGTAATTTTTGTGTCTATTATATTTTATACTAAAAAAATTACATTTTTTCATAAGGAGTTAAACTAATAATGAAACATGAATCACCTGATATTTTTGTTATAAATGCTTGTCGAGTGCTTTCAGCGTTAGAAAAATCTGTTAATCGATTAATTCGCCAAAACTATTTACTTAGAAATCAAATCAATGAAAATGTTGAACAGATTGATGATGCAATTAAAAATACTCGAAATTGGATTTTAGCCTATAAAAATTTTAATAATGTTCCATCATTTAAGATTTTGGTTTCCAGAACAATTGAAGAATTAGTAACAGTTGTTAAGCAGTTAATGAATACCTGCTCGACTGTAGCAGGAAAGAAACAGGCTTCTAATAAACGAAAAAAAAGTGAATATCAAAAACTTTGTCGCTCTATTGACTCTATTATTGATAATCTCACTTCATTCTTTCCAAGCAGTCCTGAATCTCAACTATCTGAAGATTTGACTATATACATTATGAAAGAATTTCAAGACTGGTGTGAAAAAAATTTTCAATTACTTAATAAAGTGAAATTCAGTTATTCAAAACGAGGTAGCCAAACAGGAATATTTCCATTTTCAGATGCCAAATTATACGATGAAAAAATTTTAGATAAAAAATGGTTTAAACAAAATGTTCTTCCGACAATAGATTCATATTTGCCAAATGAAGGACATGAAAAAGACTGCAAAAAAGAAGAACGAAGATATAGATTAAAAGGATTTCGGCCAAACCCTCGAAACCCTATTCTTCAAGGATACAAAGAAAAGAAGGAGATAAGGCAGGTTCAATGTGCAAACTGTAAAAAAATATTTTCAGTTCTACCTTCATTTGTTGCACGTGAGAAACACTATGGTGTTGATGTGATAGGAACAGTATTGGAGGGTTTAACTGTAAGAGGAGCCAGTTTGCAATTTTCACAAGAAATAACATCTCTAACGGGTCATCCTGTGAAAAGCAAACAAACAATATTAAACTGGCTTCATTAAACTGGCTTCAATGGATAGGATATTATCATCCTGCAGAACTACTGTCGATGTCAGGTGCTCAATCGAATGGATATTTTCAGGAAGATGAGGGATTTCAAAAAGAGCCATGTTTAAGAACATACATAACAGCGATAGTAGATTCAGAAACACAAGCAGTTTGGCACTTAGATTATATCGATCATGTAAATGAAGAAACATTGACCCAGTCCTTTAAAAATTTCAAAGGAAAAATATCTTTCAATATGAAAGGTGTAACGAAAGATAAATGGAAACCATCAACCAATGCATTGCGTGAAGTGTTTCAATATATATGGATATAGGTTTATGCCATCGTCATTGTATAGAAAATTTTAAAAAGGCATTAAAAAAATACAGTGAGAAGTGTGATCTAAAAGAGGAAGAAGGAAGGAATTTATTAGACAAGATAATAAATGTGTTGAAAAAGTCGACAAGCGCAGTAAACATGGAGATTAGATTAAATGGTTTGACAGATGAGGAATTCAAGCACCTAATACTACAAGCACGAATAGAGGAATTAAGAGAAAACGCAGCTAACTATTGTGCCAATAAGAATCGAATAGGAATAAAAAGGACAACGTCAATAGTAGATAATTTTTTAAAGTTGGCAAAGGAAAAATTGCAAAAAATAAAAAGCTTTAGAGATCCGGAGTGGGCAAGCTTCTTTTTTAGATCCTTGGCAAATGTCAGAAATTTTTTACCATTTAAATCGGGAGCAAAAAACGCACATAAAAGCCCATTTATGCTTGCAGAAGGTCAAACTTTAAGTTTGCCATGGATGCAAGTCATAAATTTACATAATGGTTTTTTGTTTATTTAAATTTTTTTGTTTTTTTAAGAATGAAAGAGGGCAGGCTGAAATGAAGTGAAAAAAAATAACTTTTTTATTTTGTATACACTTTTAGACCTATCCGAAAAAAACTAACTGTTTAACATTCAAGATTACATAATAAACTGAAAACCTTTTATTGCAATAAAATTCAGTCCGAATTAATCATGTTTTTGGATTATCGTGTCTTCAGTACAATAGCCAAAGACCAAGACTTTGGCTACTTGCTTTTTGTGTTCATTGGACTCCAGGTTAGATTTAAATTTCAGAAGGTATTTGTTCATCACATTTCTCTCAGCTGCCGATTTCAGAGGACTCTGCTCCTTGATCTGTGTTTTGTTGAATTTCAGCTCAATAGCCGCTGTCAGTGGATTTCAAAATAGCCCTTTTAAAATTTGTTTACAATCGAACTTCTAACACAATCTACATTTTGTTGTATCACCTGAGTACACAAAATTGGGAGACCGGGTAGCCAGGGACTGTCTCCAGTCCCGAGCCCCCTCAGAACCGTGCGTGATAGTTTCCCATCACACGGCTCAAGCCACCTAAAGGCAAATCCTTGTGGGATCACCCACTACTTCAAAATGATTCTTACATTTTAAAGTAACTTTGCGATAAAAACTAACTGCCATAACCGATTCGTGGAAGGCGCACACATTACTCAGGAAGTAGTCCATTCTGGCTACATCCTATTTTAAGTAACGTCCATCTGCTATTCCTTCCTAAATATGGTT
>Ga0272440_1002319_pt1 | contig 14930 bp, 6 predicted proteins | sample SSMMMBAug17_FD_192440 | JGI IMG/M metagenome (GOLD analysis project Ga0272440, IMG submission 192440) | Marine sediment archaeal communities from Little Sippewissett salt marsh, Falmouth, MA, United States - SSM-MMB-Aug17 | ecosystem: Environmental > Aquatic > Marine > Wetlands > Sediment ... | reverse complement strand
CATCTAACCATCCGGCGACAACAAATTGCACTCAATCATCTCAATGCAACCAAAGACCGATTCTTTTCAATTATTGCGCACGACCTTCGCGGTGTATTCAACCCTTTGATGATTTCAACAGACATGTTGATTAAAATTGCAACCAAAGAAGACTCTACGAAAATGATTTCATTTGCAAATTCTGTAAAAAAATCGACCCAGAATGCTTATGAATTATTGGAAAACTTACTGACCTGGAGTCGATGTCAACGAGACAGCATTGATGTTGCCATTACAAAAATGGATATCGGTCAGGTGATTGATCGAAATATCGATTTATATGCTGAAAAAGCGAAACAAAAAAATATTACATTGTCCCATAATGTTCCAAGAGAAATCATTGTCTATGCTGACAGAAATATTACGGATACCATTCTCAGAAACCTCATTGCCAATGCCCTCAAATTTACACATCCTGATGGGTCAATAAGTATATTTATTGAACAAAACGATGATAATGTCCAGATTTCTGTAAAAGATGATGGCACGGGTATCGACCAGGATGGACTTGAAAAATTGTTTAAAATTGATTCCAAATACAAAAAAAAAGGGACTGCAAATGAACATGGTACAGGCTTGGGATTAATTCTATGCAAGGAATTGTCTATTAAAAACAAAGGAGACATTTGGGTAACCAGCGAGCCTGAAGTGGGCAGCACATTTACTTTTTCTTTGAAAACCCATGAATGACCAAATTGATTAACAATTTTATAAATATTTGCGGAGCATAAAATGATTAATGAACAGATGCTTGAAGAATATATTCAGGACAGCCTGTCCTTAGTGGATGAAGCCATTGACCGACTCAGTTCGGAAGAATGCTCACCCAAATGTGTCAATGCCATTTTTCGTTGCTTACATACGATCAAAGGTGCCAGTGGATTTGTGGGGCTTGAGACCATGTCCCATTTTGTGCATCAGTTTGAATCTTATCTTAAACCCTGGCAGGAAACGGGTCGTGGTCTGAATAGTGATGAAAGTCAATGCATTATTGAAGGGCTTAAGCTGACTCAGGATGCGATTGTTCGATCCAAAGACACATCCATACCTGAAAGTCCTGAATTTATAAATTTTTTAAATCAAATTAAAGAGCTCTCTATAAAGTATGATCAACTGAGTTTTTCTGGCCTTGAATCCATTATTGCTAAGGTAAAAGGTGTTTACAAAGCAGAGCATGATGAATTATTTCAAAAAGAATTTGTCAATATTGGCAATCAATTGGAGCGATTATTCGATGATATACAATCCTCCAGTAAATTCGTTCAATTACCTGTCAGTCATAAGCAGATCGTTTCGATTAAAATTGGTGAAAACGATGTTACCCAACTGGTCAAAAACAATGTAGAGGCTTTTGAAAAAGTGCTTATTCAAGGAAATAATGCATTTGTTCAACTGGATATTGATCTATTAGGCTCGGAATTAAATGAAATTCAGACTATTTTGAATAAACCAGGATTTTTATTGAATTGGGATATTATTAAAGATTTATGTGAAATATCTCCTGAAATTGTTGAAGAGGCTTTCAGGCGATTATGGGATGAATGTCTGGTGCCTGGTGCAGACATTCAATTAACCGAATTAAGTGAGCAAACAACTAAAGCATCCACTGAAAAACAAACAGAACCTCAGGAAAAACAAAGTGAAGATAAGGAAACGCCTGAAAAAGAGAAAAAAGAAGAATATCTTCGGATATCCAGTTCTGCGCTTAAGGATATGACTGACAGCACCGGAGATCTGGTTGCAGACCGAAATTCCCTTGAAAATTTGATACAAGAACTGGGAACGCATATTCCTGCCCGATATCGACGTTATCTGCTGGACAACTATTCAAATCTGGATAAACATGTCAATGCACTTGAAAGACAACTGAATCATTTATCCAATCGCCAATTAAACGATGTTTTTCGACGTTTGGGTCCCATGGTTAAAACATTGAGTGACACTCTGGGTAAAAAAATCAAACTGAATATTACCGGAGGTGAAATAGAAATACCAAGAGATTTACTCAGATCCTTAAATGATCCATTGGTTCATATTGTTAGAAATTCATTGGATCATGGTATTGAATCCCCTGAAGATCGTTTGAATTCTGGTAAATCCGATGAAGGCTTTTTAGACATTTGCGCTGAACGAAACGAAGACCGATTAAATATTCGTATTGAGGATGATGGCAAAGGAATTGATGCTGAAGTCATTCGAAAAAAAGCCATGAAGAAAGGCTTGATCAGAAAAGATAATGATATGAGTGATTCTGAAATTATTCAACTGATTTTTGAGGCGGGTTTTTCAACAAAAGAACAGGTTTCTGATGTTTCGGGTCGCGGTGTCGGCATGGATGTTGTCCGAACAGCCATTGAGTCAAAAGGCGGCAGAATTCATTTGGAATCTGAAATTGGGAGCGGCACTGTTTTAGATATTTCATTACCCCTGACTGAGGGACATCGTACGCAGGATATTTTACTGGTAAAAGCAGGATGTCAAACCTATGGTATTGAATATAAGTGTTTAAAAGAAATTCTGGATTCAGAAAAAATTGATATTCATTGCTTTCGGGATAAAAACTTTTTTGAATACAGAAGCGATCTTTTGCCATATGTCAGCCTTGAAAGTTTGTTTGATGAATGTCTGACTGTTGATGAAACAACTATAGATGATTCAGATGGCAGAATAATTGTGCTTGAAGATGAACAGAAAAATATGATGGCATGCCGTGTTGACAAAGTGTACCATAAAGTTAAAGTGGTTGTGGTTCCTTTTATTCATGAGTTTTTAAAAGATAATCCTTTGTTAAAAGGCAGCGCAGTGCTGGGAACTGGCGAGCCTTATTTGATTTTGGATTTTCGTGATGTTGACCGGATTTTAAATGAAATGATGACCGGATAACCTGAAGGCATCAAAAAAAGATTTACAGATGCATTTCTGTCCTCAAAATTCATACGAAATATCAAACCACATGGTTCGTCCTTTCCGCGGAAAGTCGCCAGGATATGTTTGCTCCTTATGATAAATATGTGCAACTGTTGTGGGAACTTTAATATATTCATTCAGGACATTATCAATTCCCAAGCGAATTTTTGTTGTAATTAATGGTGCATGAATCATCATGCTCATATCCAGTTTATGATACCCTGCCAGTTCGTGTCTGTTATCCCCCTCTTCGCGTGTTCTATTTCCCAGATATCGATAACGTGTTGATATATTGACTATCGGTAAAGGCGTATAAATTATACCTGCATTGCCAATAAAATCTGTTTGTAAAGGCATACTCTTGTTATTGGCGAGATTCTTGGTATACATAAAGGCCGCATTTGTAGAAATTTTTAATGCATGAAACAGTTGATGTTCCAGTTCCAATTCACACCCGCTTGAACGAATTTTATCTATATTATCGTAAATCATCAATCTATTTGCACCAGTAAAAGTTGCCTGAATAACATCTTTTAAAATGGAGTGATACAGATTTATTCTTCCCCTCGTAAAGGCTGATTTATAGGTGTAGCTAAGCTCATTGGTGTTTATTTTTGGTGGTTTGGCATTATTCATTGTTTCTCCAAGTGTTGCAGGACGAAACGCTTTTTGGAACTGATATTTGAAAATATGCTTTGTGCCCAAGCGATACACGCCAGAAACTCTTGGAGATAAGTTGTGATCAATGTCATCATAATTGTCTAATTCATCATCATAAATGTCGTATCTCAGTCCCAGTGTTAATGAGAATCTGTCAAAAATCTGGCTTTCGTATTGAGATATCAGAGAGTATATGTGTCGATACATTACTAATTGATAGGATTTTAAAATCAGTTTTGTCGAAGCATACTCAAGACCCAATAAGCAATGATGATTGTCGGAATGATATGAAATATCGAAATTGGCATAATTTTTTCTTTCAAAAGTATTATTTTGTAATTCAATACCCTCTGAAAAAAAAGGCTCTCCATATCCGGGAGGAAATAAATAATAATTCTCAAGAAAAAATTTATAATTTTGCAAACCACCTTTCATTGTTAATTTTAATTGTGGGTTCAAGTCTATTTTGTGTGACAACTGAAGTGCGTGTTGTCTATATTTATGTGGTGTATAATCTCTTAAATTATATAAATAATGATAATACCCCATAAAATCACCCCGATAAGTGTGAGCCATATGGGCAGTCAAACTTGTATCGAAATGATTTAACGATAAAAAAATGGATTTTCCCATTTGTGTTTCGTTTGTTGAACCGGGTGCCAATGATAATGTTTGTTTTTCAACTCCCTGTGAATGATAAGCATCTGGCCCGGTGATCGCATCTGAGCCATCAGTCTTATACTGATGTGCCAGAATACTCAGATGTGTTGATGTTTCATTTGAATAATGGTTTAACATTGCACTCATGGATAATGTTGCTAGGCTTTCAATTCCCATAGTAACTGAAGACTTACTTTTACGCGTAATCACATTGATAACACCAGTGTAAGCATATTCACCATATATTGCAGAACCGGGCCCTCTGATAATTTCGATGCGGTCAATCAGTGAAGTAGGAAAATCCAATAAGATATCGTTCAAAGATGCTAATGAGTCTATCATTGGTATCTTGTTCAGCATGAATTTAACATTACCCGTAGCCGTGGCGGCGCCAATACCTCTGATAGATGTTGTGCGCATTCCCACAGTATCTATGTAAATATGGATACCGGCCATGGTTCTCAAAACATCCTCAACTGTTTTAAAACCTGACATTTCCATTTCCTGGTGTGTAACAACAGTCAATATGCCAGGCACAAAATCAGCGTTCATGCGGGTTTTTGTTGCCAGGTCTGAATATTTATTCATAATGGACATGAGCTTTTCAAACTCTGCCATATCTTCTTGACTGGTTTTTATTTCAAGCACTTTGGCATAAACACAAGTGGTCATTAAACAAATGAAAAGAAAAACTCTAAATATTTTCATAGAAATCATCCTAAAGTTGTATTCAAAATTCATATATGATATTCCCTAGCATAATTAAACAATTAAAAACAAATGTTCAAGTCTTTTTTGCATTAATCTTTTGCGGGCGTATATATAAGTTAGGAGAAAACAATTTTTATCTCAAGAATTGTTTTCTCCTAAATCTAACATGCGCCCAAATGACATCCGCATGGGGTTTTAACTCTTAGCCTGACGGCTATGGGTTTTAACTCCAGGCAGGCAAGGCACCCTTCACGAAAAAAAGGAGATGAGCATGAAACTGATTATTCCTTCATACCTGATTCATCATGATATAAAAAAACTGGTCGCATCAATTGATTTATTCAGTCAATTGAGTCGATCAGCGCTCAGAGATGTCATATCCGAACTTAAACATGTTCACATTCGCGGTGGTGGCACACTCTTTCGGATCAACGATCCTGGAGATTGTATGTATATTGTCATTACCGGACGTTTACTTATTTTTTCGGTGCTACCGGATCAGACACAAAAAATGATAAGTGAAATCGGTCCAGGTGAGTATGTGGGCGAACTTGAACTGATCATGTCCGAGCAACGCACCCTTACTGTTAAAGCAATTCGCGATACAGAGTTATTAAAATTATCCAAAAAAGGATTTGAACGTCTGATCAAAAAACATCCAAATGCCTTGCTTCATGTAACGCACACTATTGTTGATCGTATTCGCAAGGTCGCATTTTCTAAAGATCAACAGGGTTCATTGCGAACCATTGCATTATTGCACGCTGGATCATATTTCAACATGAATGCATTTACTGAATCCTTTATTCCTGTTCTAAAAAAACAAGGTGCCACCTTGCTGTTAACCTCTGAACGTTTAGATCACTATCTTGGTGCAGGAATGTCAAAAGTAGATTTTGGAATCTGGGACGAAAAAGACAATCGCATTGTGGAATGGTTATGTGAGCAGGAAAGGGGATATCGCTTTGTTGTTTATCAGGCAGACATGGCGCTAACGCCCTGGACACGACGATGTATTCGTCAGGCGGATCGTATTTTGTTAATTGCTTCAGCACGCGGTTCAAGTGAATTCAATGCACTCGAACACTATATCTTTGGCAATGCACGTGAAACAACCAATGCAAGAATGGAATTGATCCTACTTCATGAGGATTCTGTATCATATCCTGTCAATACTGCACGATGGCTTGATAATCGTCCCATTATGAGACATCACCATGTACAGCGATATCGTGTTCAACACTACGAAAGAATTGTTCGTTTTTTGACTGATAATGCTGTTGGTTTAGTGTTAGGCGGCGGTGGCGCCCGGGGCTGTGCACATATCGGTGTCATTCAAGCTCTTTTAGAAAATGGAATTCCTATTGATATGATTGGTGGAACCAGTGCGGGAAGTGGTATTGGTGGATTATTAGCCATGCGCCACGATATTGTTACAATGCGATATTTAGTTCGGGAAGCTTTGCTTGAAAAAAAGCCGTTTAAAAGTTTCTCCTTGCCAGTATATGCAATTATGAACCGCTTTATTGTAGATCAAATTTCGAAAAATTGGTTTGGAGACGTACAAATTGAAGATTTATGGATCAACTTTTTTTGTATTTCGACCAATTTAACCAATGGTGAAGTTGTCATGCACCAACGCGGTCCTGTATGGAAAGCAACTCGGGCGTCTTCATCACTTCCTGGAATTTTCGCTCCAGTCATTGACAATAACCAAGTGCTGGTGGATGGCGGCATTTTAGAGAATATTCCAGCCAGTAAAATGAAAGTAATGTGTGGTGGTCCGGTGATATTAGTTAATGTTACCCCAAAAAAGGATCTTACTGTCAATTTTGATTACGACAATTTTCCAAGTCCCTTGGCAACAATCTGGAGCTGGATTAATCCATTGGCAGAAGCCATCAAAGTCCCCTCTTTAATTGATATTCTTGTGAGAGTGGCAGGGCTGAGTAGTATGAAAAAAATCCAATTTGAAGAAAACAATTCAGATCTGGTATTAAATCCACCCCTTGAAAAATTTGGATTACTGGCATTTTCTGAAATGGATCGAATAATCGACCTGGGATATCAATATACGTGTAAAGAACTAGAACAGTTAAAAGTTAAAGATCCTTATGATTCCATTGGTCAATACCGACTTGTTTCCTTGATGAAACAAAATCGTTCGACTTTGTGCGAATGATCAATGTGCCTGAGACGCTTCACGTCTAAACAGATTTTTTTTTCAAACCATTGGATTGCCTTTGTTTTATCTGTACCTTTCCAGAATAGACAGCACCTTCATCACCATCAATACTGATAAAATCCCCTGTTACAAATTTGAATTCATTTATCTGGCAGCATTGTTCATCTTCATAACATGCCAGCTCAGAACATCCAACCACACAAGTTTTTCCCAAACGATGCGCAACAACGGCTGCATGAGAAGTCGCCCCGCCTCTTCCTGTTAATAAGCCATCTGCTTCGTTAATCTCCCGAATATCATCAGGGACAGTATCGTTTCTGACTACAATTAAATGCGTATCTGGCTCACTGACACGCCACCGATGAATTTCTTCAATAGTAAAGACAATACGGCCCGACATGGCACCACCGCCAATGCCAACCCCTCTCCCTGCATATTGATGACTGTTTTCTTCAGTTATATCAAGGACAGTGGTATTCTTTTTGGCGCTCAAGGCCATATCTCTGGTTTGTAAGATAAAAAGATCTTCTCTTTTGGGACCTTCAAAAGTGAACTCAATTTCCTGATGTCCCCAATTTTTATCATTGATTAAGAGACCGGCAACATCTTTCAATGCCTGATAAACATGTGGAAATAGTTTTTCAAGTGCGGATGTAATGTGTCTGTTTTCATATTGCGCCTGAACGATTGAAATAGGATGGGTTTTTACCAGGCCAGCAACAACATCCTCTCCCTGATTACCGGGTGTAAAATCACCCCATAATTGTACTTTTTCACCCTGTGTGACACCTTTGAGACGTCTTGTAAACGTAACACCTGCCCCTGCATTCTCATGGATATTGCCAAATACCATTGTCTGAACTGTCACCGCTGTGCCCCAATCATCAGATATGCCCATAATATCCCTGTATGTTTTTGCGCGGCTTGAGTTCCAGGAATCAATAATGCGATTGATTGATATCAACAATTGCTCTATTGGATTCTTAGGAATATTGATGTTTTCATCCAATAAAAATTGTTGATATCTGAGAGCCAATTCCTGCATTTCCCTGCCAGAAAAATTGCGCTTGAATTTTACTTTTTTTTCTTCCTTATATTTGGACATCAGGGCATCGAATTGATTTCGTTTCAAGCCAAAGGACATGCCAAAAATCTGAAGAAATCGTCTGTAGTTATCCCATGCAAACCACTCCATCTCAGGATTTTTGGCAAGCCCTGCTGCAATTTCTTCTGATATACCAACATTTAAAAATGTATCCATCATGCCTGGCTGAGACACAGATGATCCGCTTCGTACAGACAACAACAAAGGATTGTCCGGGTTACCAAATTCTTTCCCTGTTTCACCTTCCAGGCGTTTAATTTCAGATAATATCTGATCCCTGTAATGCTTTTCTGCTGGTAAGTAATTTTCAATCACTTCCCGACATCGAAATATTTCAGTTGTAATAATAAAACCGGGTGGGACATTCAGCCCAAAACCTTTTAATTTTGCCAGATTATAACCTTTCATCCCCATGTGAATGACATCTTGAACCAAACCTTTGGGCTTTGATAAGGGCGAAATAGAACGTTCGGCATCATAGTTGAGTAAGGAATGAAATAATTGATTGGGAAGTTTATCTGCCTGTCGAAATAATACACTCAGTATTTGAGAAATAAATAAATCCAATTGTTTTAGACCCAGGGAAGTTGCAATACGATCTCGAAAAAAGATTTCTGATACGCGATGATGTCTCTGTTCCTGATTATAGTTAATTTCACCGCTATGACGATATTTGGCAAGCAAATCAGATTCGTTTGTTTGCTTCAGTATTTGCACAAGATTGTGCTCGTGTACGGTATGAAAATAATCCTGCACAATTCGACGAACAGCCCGCGCGATACCTTTAAAAATATCAATATATTGTGTAAATGTAAAACCTCTTTTGCTTAACGCCAGACTTAACAGCTTGAGTTGTTCATCAAAATCAATAGAGTAAATACCATCAATTCTTAAAGCCTTGTTAATCAGTTTTAAACGCGTATTGATTTGAAAAAAGGTTGCGCGGGTTATTAATTCCAAATCGACTTCTTCAATAAGCTGCTCAAAACATACATTGATATATGCTTCCAGACGAAAAGTCATTGCCAGTGCATCAAATTTTTTTTCATGATAACTGCCAAACATGGATGGAATATCAATTGTAAAATGGCGTTTCCGATATATATTTTCTTTTACTTCGTATTCTTCTTTTGATAGTATAATATCTTTTAATTGGATTAAAACCTCAATTAATCCATCAACTTTGGTAATCAAATCAGTTTCATCAAGCAATTCTTTTATTTTTGGAATAGAAGGAAATGCATCATAATTCAGTTGGGTCTGACATTGATCCAGATATTCATGCAGATTGATTCGATCCAAATGATATTTTTGATAAAGTGATTTGTAGCATAACATGGTTAAGTACATTTTATTCTGAGTCGAATCAGTTACGTCCGGAGCTTTGAATACAATATCTTTTATTTCCTGGTCAGACTTTTCCAAAATCAGCGCCAAGGGTTCATCATTATCTTTATAAATATTGAAAAGATATTGAATGATTTGTCTCATATTTTTTGTGTGCGTATCATTTGGATTCAGTCGTTTAAAAATATTGTCAGGGATTTGTCCTTTCAAGAGTTTAACATCACCATAAAGCCAATATCGAAATATTGATTCAATCAATTCAAGGGTTTGATTACTGCTTTCAACATGACTTTGCTTTCTTAAGAAATGAACCAGTCGATCTTTTCGCGAAGAAACTTCATCCATTTCAGTTGAGATATCTCGCAATCGACCTTCAGCACCAATCTCATTAAAATATGCAGGGAACAGTCGGGCCAGTTGTTTAATCAGATTATAGACAGGCTCAATATTGCTATTGAGTAATTTTGTGATCTCTCTGGGAAAAAGATCGGTATCCTTAATAAAAAAGCCTGACAATGCCAGATGAATCAATAATGATGAGAACAATTTTTGAGATACAACAGGATTTCGTTCCGCCAGTTCCATCCAGACAGTAACATTTTGAAGATGCACACTATTGGCCCGAATTTGCCAATCTTCGCCAACACCTTGTAAATTGGGTACTTGAAAGCCCATAGAGATGATTTGTTCAATGAATAGGAATATCAGTTCATTTTCATGTGTGTTATAGACTGCTTTACCCATTGTTTGAAGACATGTCAGGGCAATTCCCGGAAATTTATCCAATGCTTTGTTGAGTGTTTCACTGGTACTCTTCAATAACTGCATGTTGTGATTGATGTCTTGGTGATCAATGAGCCATGACACTGTTCGATTAATTTCCCGCAATACGTCTTCATGAATGGATGACAGACCTTCAATGCTCATCATATGAAATAACAACGTCATTTTCCATTGTTTTCCGGTCTGTTCGTCAGGTGCAATCCGGCTTAATTTTGTTGGTAAGGCATTATACCATGATACAATTTTGTTGAATCCAGGTATTTCAATTAATGCGTGCGTTAATTCTGATTCACCTTGTTTAAACTGTGTGACAACAGATTCCAATTGGGCTTGATAGGCATTGATTGCTTTATGAGAAATATTTTCAAATAATGGATTGATATCCGGCATGCTTTTTATTGGCTCAATTGATTTTTCAAAGTAATCAACAGGAGATTTTTGCTTATACCAGTATGCATAGGTACAGCGATAATATCGAATAAGTAAGGCATTAAAAATGTCAGAATGAATATCCATTTTATTGTTAAGCCACTTTCTGGCCAGTTGATTGAATTGATAGTAGCTTTTGACATAGTAGAAAAATTGAGGCTCATTGAGTTCTAAAATATGTGCAAAAGATTTTTCAATTACAGGTAAAAAACGATGGATTTCCTCATTTGCATCTGAAATGACCTTTTGATGAAAAAACAATAAATGATCCACTGAGTCAATACGTACATCTAAATACCGGGTTTGATGAAAGGCATCTTGAAAAACCTTTATAAAAATATTTGCAGCATCAGGGCCTTGAGGATGCATCTTTAGCAGATGAAAATAATCCAGTGCAAAGGCTCTGGCTTCCTTGATAATAAATGCCCAGTTCTTGTATGGATGATTCAACTCTATTAAAAATACTCTCAGCCGTTCCTGCACGCCGTGCAATTCAGCCAGTATTTCTTGAAGAATCAAATGTTCTTTACGTATTTTAACATCAATTTGGGTTTGTTCCATATTGACCGCATAAGCGGAAGATTGATGACGCATTATTCTCTCCTGTTTTCAAAAGGATTCTTGATAAAAGGGCTGATTTTACATAATCTGAGACCCACCTTCCAATTCAAGTATCATTCATTTATCAAGTAAAATTGACAAAATCAACAAATAATGTATATTGCCAAAGCTGTTGGCGTGTAAACAAAGAGGTTTGTATGAAAAATACATTAATAAAAGAAATCGTAAAAGCATTGCGAGAAACTCAAGATGTGGAACGTGCAAGGCATTGTCAAAAATTTTTTAAAACGGCTAAAGGCGAGTATGGCGAGGGAGATGTGTTTTTAGGTGTTCGCGTCCCCGAGCTTCGAAAGCTGGCAAAAATTTACAGGCACATTTCAATGAATGAGATTTCTCATTTTTTGAAATCCAAATACCATGAAGAGAGGCAATTTGCTTTATTTGTATTGGTCAATCAATTCAAAAAATCTGATGATAAGACCAAAGAAAGCATTTTTCAACTGTATGTAAACCATACGCATTATATCAATAATTGGGATCTTGTAGATGCAAGCGCCCATGAAATTGTTGGTGGATATTTATTTGACAAAGATCGTGATATTCTGTATGAACTCGCACGATCCAACAATTTATGGGAACGAAGAATTGCCATTATCGCAACATTCTTTTTTGTCAAAAAAAATGATTTTAATGACACATTAAAAATTTCAGAGCAATTACTACCCGATACGCATGATTTAATTCATAAAGCTGTTGGATGGATGTTGCGTGAAATTGGAAAACGTGATTTAGAAACAGAAACGACCTTTTTAAAAACGAATTATTTGGATATTCCCAGAACTACTCTCAGATATGCAATTGAAAAATTTTCACCTAAGAAAAGACAACAGTATTTATCAGGAAAGATATAATGATTGTAAATATTTTATCATTATGACGGAACGGGCATATCTTCTGCCTTTAGCAAGCGGGGATACTTGACAATTCAATAAAATATGGTTTAAAATGTTCTGATGGAATTTATTCAGATAATATTTAGAATAATTGAAAGATCTAAAACAAAAGACACTTCAAGTCCCGCAAGGGACAACAGAAAATCGCCTGGAGTTTCAACCCCAGGCGGACTGGCTTAAATAAATGACGTGCATTTTAAACCGATCAGCCGCCTGGGGTTAAAATCCCTGGCTATTTTCTGTTGTCCCTTGCGTGACTTGAAGTGTCTTTAAACATTTCGTGTCAATCACTAAATTTATTTTCATATTAATTCTATTAAAACATTTAAATTCATATGTTTTGTTGATATGAATTAATCCAAATCAACTGCGAAATTTTAGTAAATAATTAATTAAAATGCACAATAAATATATACAAAATATTTTACTGATAGTTAGTTTAATCATTCTTTCCGGATGCACAGGTCTTAGAAGTCATTCAAACTACATCAAAAGTAGTGACTTATTCCAGGAACATAAATTTATTCATGCATATTTTTATGCCAAACAAGCTGTAGATGACAGCCCTGATAGTCTTGATTACGTAAGGTTGCTGGCATGGACATTACTCAAGCAAGGCAGGCCAGAAAGAGCAGCAAAAATTATTGCTCCTTTTGTAAAAGAAGCGACAGAAAATGTTGATATTATTCAAATTAATGCCTGGATTAGTTATTCCTTTGGGAAGAATGAAAAAGCCCTGGAATGGTTCCAAAAAGAGTTGCTCTGGGCAAAAAAACAGACTGGCGATGAATCCGTATTCTGTCAATCAATTCAATCTGATGCCTACTATGGTATGGGCTTAATTCATTCTCGAATGCATCGGTTTGAAACTGCGCGTAACAATTTTCAAAAAGCGATGTCCCTTGATAATCAATTTATCGGGCATCGACCGATTGCCCTTTCCTATGCGTTAACTTATTTTGTCAGCAAAAATTATCAGAGAGCCAGGCAGGAATATCAAAAGATATCAAAAGATGGGCCAGATGAAATCATTGACACTCAGATAGCTTGGTGTTGGTATTATCTTGGTGATTATTCAAAAGCAGAAATCCATCAACTTAAAAATTTGCATGACGCTCGAGATAAACGTTCTTTTCTGTATGGTTTGATATTTTCAACATACGCACAGCAAAAATATGAACAATCCAAAAATTATTTGCTCACCCTTATCTCGATAGATCCCTGGTTTGCAGATACAAAAGAAATCTGGCGCTTAATTCCCCAACTCAACAAATTTGCGGATGTTTCTCTGGAATTTGCAAAATACTATGGTTTAAGAGGTAATTTTAAACGCGCTTCCCAGATTTGTCAGGTGATATTGAAACAAAAACCAAATCATTGCCAGGCCCAAAAAATTGATATCTTTTGTGAATTATACCAGAGCCATGCTGTTGTTGCATTATCGCAGTTCAACCAATTTTCTGTAGAAAAATCATGTGATCCTGTTATGGGAAAACTTGGCCAGGGCATATCATTAATGTATTTGGGATATACAAATGATGCTTCTAAGATACTGGATCAAATCCCTGAAAATTCCCCATATCATTTTCGCGCACAAATGGCATTTGGCGCAATGGCCTATCTTAATGGCGATTTTAAATCTGCTATTTCACTTTATGAATCAAATCTTAACAAACTATTTGATATCAAAAATCGTTTTTGGCCGTATCTTAACTTAAATACGCTGGGATGGTGTTATATCTATATGAATGAATATCAGAAGGCAGAAAGCATTTTCACACAAATGAATGATATGCACAATTATTTGTCGGGTCTTCATTTGTTTGGTTTATCCTGGGCAAAGTATAAACGGGGATATACTGATGATGCGATTACCAGCCTGCTAGAGTATAAACTGAGGCCCTTTGATCACTTTAAACAATCCATGCTGATTGCCAATGCCTTTTATTTGCAATCGGATTATCGTGAAGCCATTGCAATTTATGAAGACAACATGTCTGATTTACCAGAAAAAGAACTTTTTTTTTCCTGGGGCAGTTTTGCATTACAGAATCTTGGATGGTGTTACATAAATACGCATCAATATGAAAAAGCATTGAATACTTTTTTAAAGCTAAAATCGTATCATCCGGCACCTATCAATTTCAATATTTATGAAAATTTGGGATGGGGCTATTATTATCAAGGATTGATAGATAAAGCTGACACTACCTTTAAACATGCTTTAAAAATAGTTCCAACAAGTCAGTCAGCTCGAGATGGGCTTAGACAGATTAAACGATATCGTAACAGGAGAAACAAATGAAGGCAATATGCATTTGTTTGATAATATTTTGGATAGGACTTGTAAATAGTTTTGCAGAGGACATGACAAATGAAGAGATCAAAAGTTGTTATTATCAATCCTATCAACATGAATTAAGCAAACGTTATCAAGATGCTATCGCTGACTTAAAGCCTGTTTATCTGAATTATCCCAACACATACACAGTCAATTACCGATTGGGATGGTTATTTTATCTGAATCAAAACTACGCAAATGCGATAGAACATTTGAATAAGGCCACAGCTATTTCCCACAATCTGCTGA
>Ga0272440_1002318_pt1 | contig 14937 bp, 9 predicted proteins | sample SSMMMBAug17_FD_192440 | JGI IMG/M metagenome (GOLD analysis project Ga0272440, IMG submission 192440) | Marine sediment archaeal communities from Little Sippewissett salt marsh, Falmouth, MA, United States - SSM-MMB-Aug17 | ecosystem: Environmental > Aquatic > Marine > Wetlands > Sediment ... | reverse complement strand
CTTGGCGGCTCTGCCGCCTAAGCATTGGTATAGGCGGCAGAGCCGCCGGGCATGCATTCCCAGGCAGAGCCTGGGAACGAGAAAAGCTTATCATTAAAAACCCGATAAAAATATAAATATTTAGGTCATATAAACCATTAATTTTAGCAAAAGGGGGCTTTTACCATGAAAAAACGATTCTTTTTAACCAGTCTATTTATCATCATTTCAAGTATTTCATTTCTTTGCTTGCCAATATCCGGTATGCAATACCCAGACTACAATGATGATCAAAAAATCGATCTTAAAGATGCAATCATTGCTTTAAAAACAGTTGCTGGATTTTTTGATAATAGTTCCAGATCTGTTTTTTCGTTCACTGTCATGGATACATCAGGAAACAATCAATCCAATGTACCGGTAACAGTTGTGTATACTTTTGATAAAGGACAGGTTCAACCCGATACAACACTCATTGCCAGCCTTGAACAGCGAAAACGATCCGATCCCACTACCATCGCCCAAATGAACCCACTTGAAACCTATGATGATGGCTCTGTTTCACAGGCAGAAATAACAGTCATGCTGCCAGAACTGCCTGAAAATGTGGAACAAACGATTCAGATTTTGTCATCCAACCAACCGACTACCGCACCCGATATCCGCCTGTCCGATGTTCTTCAAACCGATTTTGACACAACCATTCAACTCACCCAAAACAATCATCAGTTTCATTTAAATCTTCGCGAATTACTTCAAAGTGGAGTTGTTGAAACACGTGTTTCAGGCCCCATTTTTTCAGACTTTCATGTCAAAGGGGTGTTGTCTGGACTTGAAAATCTCTCCCAAAATGTGATGGCAGATATCACCATTCGCATGTTTAAAGGTTTTGAACGATGTCGGGTGTATATTGTTTTGGAAAACTTACTGGGGCAAATTCAAGGGGTTCAGAATTTTATTTATGATTTAAAGATTCAAACCGGAGATGCGATCTATCACCGAAAAATGGTTTCATTTTATCCTGGAATGAAAACAAGCAAATATATGTGGTGGGGCCCGCCTGTTTATGTGCATATTTCTGACAATCGCATTGATGAAACATTGATTACGTCTCTTCACCTTGAAACGGATGCCAGTGACAACCAAACTGCTTATCCAGTAACCATCGGCCACGTGTTTAAAAAGGGCGCTGTTCCATCAGGCTTTTCATTAAAAGGGAAATATAATAATACCTCAGAAATAGAAGTGCCAATGCAGGTGGATATTAAAGCAATCCACGATGATGGCTCATTGCGTCATGGCGTTTTAAGCTTTTTTGTACCCGCATCAACAGAGAGTCAGACTTATGATATTCAGTTGTTCAGATATCGAAATTTCAGTATTTCCAAAGATCAGCCGGTCATGCTTTCCGATCTTATGAACTCAACCTTTAGCAGTAGAGTCACTGTTGCAGTAAATGAAATTCAGTATGCGGTTTCATTAAAAGATGCGCTTTCAGATAATACACCTGACCAATGGCTGAAAGGCTCCATTGCCAGTGAATGGTTGGTATCTTCTCCGCTGATGTCCAGTGATGGCAGTACGCATCCACATCTGAATGCGCGTTTTTCAATTCGAGCTTATAAAGGTCTGGAAACCATTCGCGTTTCTGCATGCCTTGAAAATAATTGGACATACCAGGAGAATCCACAAAATTTGCTTTACGATGCCGATATTTATGTCAATGACCAGTGGATTTATGGTCGAGATCATTTAAAACATTTTCATCACGCCAGGTGGCGAAAAGTTTTCTTCTGGCAGAGGTCTCAGGATGCCCCCATTATTCAATTTGAAGAACCGGTTCATGTGAAGCATAACATTCGTTATCTTATTGGCACAAAGGCTATCCCCAATTTCAATCCGGATTTAATTAACAGTATTCCAGAAAACAAAATTCAGGAAATGCGCAATAAATGGGAAGACACCACTATTTTTAGTGATCCTGATGGAAATTCCTACTCTCTGGCCAATAATCAACCCATGGGGATTGGTGTTGTCTATGCGGGCACCCAAAGTTTTGACATGTGGCCTTTGCCTTATTGGGCAGGTCGATATCTATTATCAATGGATCGTCGCGCCAAAGATATAACCCTTGGTACTGCTGATCTTGCAGGCAGTTTCCCCATGCATTTCAGAGATCGGCAGACAGGCTTGCCTGTGTCAATCAATGACTATCCTTATTGCTCAACTTATTCAAAACCTTCTGTTTCAGACAATCCAAATACCGGACAAAATGAAGCACCGCTTAAATGTAATGAAAGCAACACTGATTGTTGGGCTCCATTTGATGTGAATACCGCAAAAATGCCAGAATTTTGCTATGTTCCCTATTTGGTTACTGGAGATGCTTATTATCTGGATGAACTTCATTTTTGGGCAAATAACACCATTCTATCCATGACACCGCATTATCGACAGTATAATCGTGGGGTATTCACTGGTGAGGTTATATTTCAGGCGATGTCTTTAGGAATTTTGGGAAGAACTGTTTTTATTACACCCAATGATCACCCATTGAAATCTTATTTTGCGCAGATTCTTGAGAATAATAAAGATCATCTCCTTGAGCAACATATTGAAACGACTCAAAATGAATATGGCGGATTAAGCCACTCCAGTAAATTGAGCAGCAGAGGGAATGATTATTATACATTCAGTTTAAATTCGCTGGTGGAGATGGGATTTGATGATTTCAAACCCATTCTTCAATGGAATGCCCTGTATCCTGTGTCTCGAATGGACACTGGAAATGACTTTTGCTGGATTTTTGCAGCCATTGATTTAAAATGCTCAGATACCGATTCAGGCCAGATGTATCAACGCATGGATGAAGTTTACCAAAAAAATATTGAAGCCGGTAAAATTGATGATGGTGGTCTGTCATGCGGTTCTCAGGCTTTGGCGGATTATTTAAAAGAAAATGGAAAAATATCAAGTGGTATCGCTGGAGAAATGATCGGCTATAATGATTGCGCCTATTGCAATATTGCCAACATGCAACCCGCTTTGGCTGCGGCTGTTGATGCCCGAATCGATGGGGCTGAAGATGCATGGGCACGATTTATGGCAAGACCCATCAAGCCCAATTATATCAGCAAAGCATATCCAAACTTTGACATTGTTCCCAGAAAAATGGCTTTTGCAAAAACCGATTTACCCAAAGGCAGTATTGGATCGCAGTATTCGTTTCAGTTTGAGGTTAATTCAGGTGAAGAACCTTATTATTGGGAACTAATCGATAATGGGCTGCCTCAGGAATTTCTTCTGGAACCATCTGGTTATCTTTTCGGAATTCCATCTCAAGCAGGAGATTATACCTTTTCGATTCTAGTAACTGATGCCATCCAAACCACCATACAAAAAACTCTTGTCCTCAAAATAATTGACCCGGAACAAGTGCCTTTCCTCAGTCTGTCTCGGATGAACATTACATTTCCAGATCAATTGATTGGTCAAAAAAGCTATGCAGCACATATTGGTATCACCAATACAGGACGAGAACCTTTATTGATTGACTCAATCACAGCCAGCAGCGTTTTTCCAATAAACCATACCTGTCCACCACAACTCCAACAAAATGAGACGTGTCGAATCTCGGCCTTTTTTAAGCCTTCTGAGGAACAAAAATACACAGGTTCTATTTCAATCATGAGTAATGCAGAAAATGGGGATCAAGTCATCGCATTGACAGGCAATGGTGTTACCATTCCACCAGAAAAAGACCTCGGCATTTGGGTTAAATCGATTAATTTTGGCGCGCAACCCCTGACATTTCAGTCAATGGATTCATCGATACAGATCGCCAATAACAGTCAGCTTCCCATTGAAATTCAAGATATTCGTATCGATGGCAGTGGTTTTTCAATGAACAATCAGTGTGGAGAAGTCATTTCTCCCAAAAGTCAATGTTCGGTCGATATCGCAATTTTGCCAGAAACATCGGGTCCCATTGCAGCAAACCTGGTGATTGAAAGCAATGCAGATAATGCTCCCCACATCATTCCATTAAAAGGGATTGGCAGCGATTCAATCCTGGATGTTCCGATCTGTGAACTGACTCTGGAAAATCTGTCAAATAATCAATTGGTGAATCAACCAGTAACAGTCGGTCACAGTTTTGTTCAAGGGGATATTCCAGCAGGAAAAACAGTTAAAATGAACATTGACAGCACAAATATTCCTGTGCAAGTAGAGCATAAATCTGTCCATGCTGATGGCTCTTTAAAACATGCGCTGCTGAGTTTTATTTTGCCTGAAATATCTTCACGTTCAACAAAGCAGGTGCAATTGTATGCCAGTCAACAAATTACAGATCAACAGCCACTAAAATTGGCTGATTTATTGGCAACAAACTACGATGCCAAATTGACCATCGAACTGGATGGCACAACATATATGGCATCCGCAAGACAATTATTGGAAAGCACACCCAATAAACAATGGATTTCCGGTCCCATTTGTACAGAATGGCTGGTCAATTCACCATTAAAAGACAGCAATGGAAATTTACATCCCCATTTAACCGCACGATTTGAAATTCGCGCGTATGTGGGTATGGAAGATATCCGATCCTCAATTACATTGGAAAATAACTGGACCTATGAACCCGATCCACAAAATTTTTCCTATCATGCCAGCATACAAATTGGTGATGAAACTGCCTGGGATCAACCCGAGCAAATCCATTTTCATCATGCCCGATGGCGTAAAGTCTTTTGGTGGAGCAAACAAAATGGCTTGAATCAATCATCCAATATTCATGTGAAGCATGATGTCAAATATTTAATCGCCAGCAAAGCCATTCCCAATTTTGATCCTCAATTCATTAATGGTGTCAGTGAATACTATCTCAATGAAATGGAAACACGGTGGACAAAAACAAAAGTTTATGCACCTTATTACTGTGATCGCGCATATACCATGACAGTCAGTGATCCAATGGCCATTGGATTTTCAGCACACTACATGCCCACGACGGGCGGACGCGGCGATATTGGTCCCATTACACGATGGACCAGTCGTTACCTCATGAGCATGGATGCCCGAGCCAAAAAGGTTGAGCTGGGCCATGGCAATCTTTCTGGAAGCTGGTCCATGCATTTCAGGGATAAAAATACAGATCATCCGGTATCCATTGAGGATTATCCTTATTGTTCAACCATCTGGAATGTATCTAATTCATATAATCCGAATACAAAAATGAATGAACGCCCCACAGAATGTCAGGAAGGTACTGATTGCCAAACACCCTATTCACATGACACATCTCATCATCCATCATTTGCCTATGTGCCCTACCTGGTCAGTGGCGATTATTACTACCTTGAGGAACTTCAGTTTTGGGCAAACTATTGTGTTATCTCTTTAAATCCACATTATAGAGATTTTCAAAAAGGACTGCTTAAAGGAAATGGCCAAACAAGAGGTCAGGCATGGTCTTTACGTACACTTGCAGAGGTAGCATATGCCCTACCCGATGACCACCCCATGAAAGCCTATTTTATGCGTCAAATGGATAATAATCTGGATTGGTACAACGAAAAATATACAACCAATGAAAATGCCAATCAACTGGGATGGATATTTCCTTTGATTGGTTTTAATGATGGCGCGGTGATATCGCCCTGGATGGATGACTTTTTCACATTTGCAGTGGGTCATGCGGCTGAGCTTGGATTTGAAAAAGCAGAACCTTTCTTAACCTGGAAAAGCATATTTCCAGTAGGGCGCATGATCGACGAAACCTTCTGCTGGATATTTGCATCTGGTTACCGAACAGTCGTCGCAGCATCCAAAGAAGATGCTGATGCGGGGATTTACTATCAGACGTTTGCTGAAATTTTTGGCCCCTCATTGGCATGGCGAGAAAGCAACACAAGAGATATTTATGAAGAAATCCTGGCCCTTGAGTGTAATAGCCCGGAAATGACCGAATTGTTGAATCAACACAAGATGCTTCAAAATGGTTATAATGGAGAAATGATGAGCTATACAAGCGATGTCGAACATGGATATCAGGTGATTCTGGAAACCGCTCTGGCCTATGCGGTGGATTCAGGGATTTCTGGCGCAAGAGAAGCCTGGGATCGCATCCAAAACCGAGCCAAAAAGCCTGATTTTAATAAAAAGGCAAGCTATAAATGGTCGATAATTCCCAGAAAATCAGAGAGCACAGAGAGTGAACCAGAAAAGTATACAAAATTTGTCAGCATCCAAAATAATAAATTCCACTTGGAAGGAGAAGAGTGGTATCCATATGGTGTCAACTATTGGCCGCATTACAGTGTTCATTTTCCAGGTGTCAGTGAAACGACAAAACCATCAAGCGAATACTGGCTGGGTAGTGCAAATTATCAACCTGCGGTGATTGAAGAAGATTTGACTGTCATGGAATCCCTGGGCATGAACTGTATCTCCATATTGGGATCACTGGAACCAGATACCTGGGATGCCATGATTGATGTCCTGAATCGATGCCAACAACATAACATCAAGGTTTTTCTATCATTTCCATATGCAAATCCATTAAAACCAGAGTTTTATAATATTGATTCAGAAACTGCTTTAGATAATGTCATTACAACGCTCAAACTGGATGAACATCCTGCAATCTTTGCCTATGATATTGCCTGGGAGCCTTATTTATGCCTCAGGCAATACAGACAACGATATGATGAAAAATGGTCTCGATTTATTCAAAAAGAATTTGGCAGCATCGAAAATGCCCAAAATGTCTTTGGCCGAAATATTGATATTCAGCAACTGGGAAGAAGTGCAGGCATACTGTCCCACAACATCCCAACTCGAGCAATCGCTGGTCAAAGTTATGTTTGTCATCTAAAAATGAAAAATACCGGCACAGAAACCTGGACAGCCGATCTGAAATATGCTTTGGGTCGAATTATTGGGGATGATTCATTTCCAGGTCGGGTTGTCGTTCCCAGAGAGGTTCCATCGGGCGATGAAGTCGATCTGGTCTTTACATACAATGCCCCTGCTAACTCGGGGCGATATCGCATTTCATTTTGCATGCTTCAGGAGTGGGTTGAGTGGTTCGGCCCCAAGGTGGATTGGGAAATTGAGGTGATCGCATCAGGCCTTTCAGTTCAAAAAAACATTCTATACCCACCCCCCATACTGGGACCAACAGATGAAGAACTGGTCAAAACTGAACCCGATAACCTGGTCAATGCATTTCGTCGCTTTGGTGATACCCACACAGCCATTCGATTTGGGCAAACCATCCGAAAAATCAAAACGCAGGATCCCAATCATCTCATTTCATGTCGCCAGGGGTATGGTGGCAATGGCAACGATTGGGCCATTCGCTTTTACCCCCTTGAACTGCATGCAACTGCCCATCACTTTGATTTTTTGGGGCCAGAAGCCTATGATTTTATGATCAATATCGACTCAGATAACATATTAAGCGGAATGGCAACCATTGAGGCATATTGTCGGTGGGCCTCTAATGGCAAACCTGTTGTTTGGACTGAAGCGGCATATTTTTCAAAACTGAATCCAGATGAAACCCATCTTCAAGAACAGTCAATCTTTTATGATACCTTTATCAGTCACATGCTCACAACCCATTCCGATGGCATTTTGTTTTGGTATTGGCCGGGTGGGAGTCGTGTGGACGAACAATCGGATTATGGTATCACAGATATCGATAAAAATCTCAGGCCCGCAGCATTTACCATGCAAGATAGAGCAAGGGAAGCAACTTCAATGAGACCAATACCTGAAGCCGAGGTCATTGGTGAGGTGAACTTATTTACATCAAATGGGGGTTTTGTTGGCATTTACGATCAGCACAGATCCGCTGCACTTGCTGCCTATAAATCTGGAAAACGCTATGTCATGCGCGGTGATGGCTATGGAACCACATCTGCACAGGAACCAGAAATGATTGCTGGTATGCCAAAGCATTTATGGGCAGAAATGGGACAAATAGAACTCAAAGCTGGTGATGGGGAGTGGTTTGAAGTTCGTGATGGCATGGCCTACGCTGTGCCAGCGAATACCCCCATACAGGCACGTGCGGTTGTTGTCAATATGGGAGACAGTAAGTGGTTAACAACCAAAGATGGCACTCATGGCGCAGTATACTTTGCTGGAAATCAAAATGTGGGGCTTTTTTTTAAAGCGCCTATTTCAAATGAAGTCAATCGTATGGAGGAAGCCATTGTCCATCCATTTATGATGACCAATGGATTAACTGAGGATACAACTATCCAGTTTCAAATGTTGGCAAATGCGGTTGCCTGGATGAATGGGACGATTCGGGTTCTGTTGTTTCCGGTTTCTGAATGATTTTGATACAGGCACACCAAAAAGCATTGAAAGATCATCTTTTTGTAGATTATCCTGAGCCGAACAGTAGATACTGTAAAATCAGTGTCTTTTCTGATATCGTAGTCTGGTTGCCAGAGAATGCTAGAGTACTTGTAAAAAAGCATATGAATTTTTAATGCTTAACAAAACTACTGGTGTTATGAAATTATATAGCAATTGTCTTGTTATGCATATATATGTAAAAATAATAGATTTTTCTCATGAGATATTGTATCATTATTCTAAAATCTTAATCAACTCCGCTAAAATGAAAGGTAATGAATGACAGAAGTTATTATAATTGGTGCAGGCCCGGCAGGTCTAACTGCAGGTTATGAATGTACAAAAAATGGGTGTCCGCCACTTATTATTGAATCTACAGATAAAGTGGGAGGAATTTCAAGAACAGAAACCTATAAGGGATACTTTTTCGATATCGGTGGTCATCGTTTTTTTACAAAATCCGATAAAATTCAAGCATTGTGGGAAGAAGTCCTTGGTGATGACTTCATCACTGTTTCCCGAATTTCACGTATATATTACAATCGCCATTTCTTTAACTATCCCTTGCAAATCAGGAATGTATTAAAAAATCTGGGTTTAAAGGAAAGCATTCTCAATGTTTTAAGTTACATAAAATCCAAATGCCGTCGAAAAAAAAATGAGGACTCTTTTGATCAGTGGGTTTCCAATCGTTTTGGTAACCGTCTATATAAAGCGTTTTTTAAAACATATACTGAAAAAGTGTGGGGAATTCCTTGTAATCAGATTAGTGCAGACTGGGCAAGTCAGCGAATAAAAGGACTGTCGCTGAGATCAGCCATTATGAATTCGATTATTGTCAATAAACAAGTAAAAACACTGATTGATACATTCTACTATCCTGTTAAAGGTCCTGGCATGATGTGGGAACGTTTTCAGCACATTATTGAAAACAAAGGCGGTAATATTTTGTTCAATGCGAAAACGATTCAACTTGAACATGAAAATAAAGAAATTACAAGTCTAGTTTATTTACATAATCACAAAAGACAACAAATCCCTGTAAAACAAATAATTTCTAGTGCGGCCATAACGTCTCTTGTGGCGATGCTTTCTCCGAAAGCACCAGATAGGGTTTTGGAAGCGTCAAACAGTCTGACTTACAGAAATCTGATTGTCGTTGTGCTCATGATCGACAAACAGAATTTATTTCCAGATCAATGGATTTATATTCATTCTCCAGATGTCAAGGTGGGACGTATTCAAAACTATGCCAACTGGAGTGTGGCCATGCTGCCAGATCCTCAAAAAACGTGCATTGCCATGGAATATTTTTGCTCTGAAGGTGATGAAATATGGGAAAGCTCAGATAAAACACTCATTTCACAAGCATCACAGGAGCTGGCATTGTTGGGATTGGCAAACATAAATGATATCATTGATCATTGTGTTGTACGTCAACCCAAAGCATATCCTGTATACGACAAAAACTATTCAAAGAATCTTGAGATTATCAAAGCGTATATCAATGAGTTTACCAATCTCCAGACAATAGGACGAAATGGAATGCATCGTTATAATAACCAGGATCATTCCATGTTAACAGGTATCATGGCTGTTCAGAACATTTTCGATGATGCTAAAAATAATATATGGTCAATCAATGAAGAAGAGGACTACCTTGAAGAAAGTTGAATCCACAGTATCAATTATTATACCGGTTCATAAACAAGCAAATGAGTTTGAGAATTGTTTGGAAAGTTTATCGAAAACAACATATCCAAATTATGAAATAATTGTTATTGCAGATGGACCTGCAGAGCAACAAGTAAAACTGGCAAAAGCATATTCAGCCAAGATATTTCAACTCGAAACCCCTTGTGGACCTGCCAAAGCGAGAAATCTGGGTGCAAAAAAAGCAACAGGAGATTTTATTTTCTTTACTGACTCTGATGTCATGGTGTACCCAGAAACCATTGAAAAAGTCATTCAAATATTTCAGAATTATACAGATATAGCGGCAGTAATCGGATCATACGATGACCAACCTTCAGCGCCCAATTTTTTTTCACAGTACAAAAATTTGATTCATCATTATGTGCATCAGACATCAAACAACGAGGCCTCAACTTTTTGGACGGCCTGTGGCGGTATTCGCAGAAATATTTTTTTGGAACTTGATGGTTTTAATGAAAAGTATCGGGTCCCATCCATTGAAGATATAGAATTTGGGTACAGGCTAAAAAATTCAGGCTATTCCATTCGTCTTGAAAAGTCTGTTCTTGTCAAGCATCTCAAACATTGGCGTCTCGTTTCTTTGTTTAAAACAGATTTTTTTTATCGAGCAATTCCCTGGACTGAACTAATTCTTAGTGAGAATAATTTTATTAATGATCTTAATGTCAAATATCAAGAGCGTATCAGCGTGGCATTAACTTGCTTCTTAATCACTTCAATTATCCTTTTGTTATATAGCTCATTGATGATTGTTCCCATATCTCTTTGTGTTTTTGCCTTGCTTACATTAAATAGAAAATTATATTTATTTTTTTATCACAAGCATGGATGTACTTTTGTTATCAAGTCAATTGGATGGCACTGGTTTTATTATTTTTATTGTGCGGTTGCGTTTGTATATGTCTATTCATTAAGAAAGATGCCAAAAAAACAAAAAACAGTTTCTATATAATAAATGATTAGGAAAACTCAAAAAATAAGTTCCTCATTTAATAATTGATCATTTTGTTTTTGAACCATGAAAAAAACTATAAAAAAGGGTTTATGTCTTGCCAGAATTAAATAGCACATACTGGTCATCAGTGGTAAATGAGTTTAAGAAAAATCCTGACAATTTACTCTGGCGTCAATACAGCGATGCAATAAATAACAAATTTTTTTCCCAGTGGCTGTCATCAACAATGACTAAACGCTTGATGAAAACAGATCTTTTCGACGAGGCTGTCAGCAGCGGTCTGATTCCAATATTAGAAAAAAAATCAATGCAAGTTTATGGTATGGACTTGTCAAGTCAAACGGTCCGAGCAGCCAAAAACAGATATAAAAACTTTCATGGGGTGGTCTCAGACGTTCGAAACCTTCCCTTTGACAAAGAAGTTTTCGATGTTGTGGTTTCTAACTCCACACTTGATCATTTTGAAACAGTTAATGATATCTATATCAGCCTTAAGGAGCTTTATCGCGTGCTTTGCAGAGGGGGAAAGCTGCTGATCACTTTAGATAATATAGAGAACCCGGTTATTCATCTCAGGAACAGCCTTGCTATACAATCGATTCAGACTTTTAACCCTGCACCTTATTATGTGGGGCAAACACTTGATCGTAAACAAATGTCAACCATGCTTAACGAGATCGGGTTTGAAGTCAAAGAACTGACTGTTATCATGCATTTTCCCCGTGTGATCGCCGTTGCTTTGACCAAATTATTTCAAAAATCACAAAACCAGAAAATTCAAGCAAGACTACTGCGATTGTTTATGTTGTTTGAAAAGATTCGTCAAACCCCTATTTTGCACAGAACTGGCTATTTTTTGGCTGCGATGGCAATAAAACCAACAGCCAATACAATTTCAAGTAAGAGATAAGCGTTAATAAACAGAGTAAACAAATATCTATGATCGTTGAACCAAATAATCGTTTTTTATATACAGCCACTGCATTTGCTAAACGCATCATTCTGATGAAACGTTCATTAAGACTAAAAACTGTCAGACTAGAGGGTACAACCAGATGTGAAAAATCTCATTTTACATTGTACTATATTGGCGAGAGAGAAACGCTTGGTCAATTAAAAGCATTTTATTTTGACAAAATTTTTAGCGAAAAGGTCTACCCGGTTCCTCTTTTAACATTAGGCAAAAAAATTGAGCACCTGTCTTCCATCAACACCGTAATCATTGTGGAGATTAATCGCCTGTTGGATTCTTATATCCCTAAGGGTTGGTTTCATACTTTTCCCTGGATAAAACAAATTGTAAGAGCTGTAGATAATAATTTCTTTGGAGAAAGAAAAGCAAAAATTGAGGATACCTATGGAAGAAAAATCCGACAGTATGAGTACTCTTATAAAATAACAAAAGACAAAGATGCAGTAAAAAAATTTTATTATGAACTGTATGTACCTTATGTTTCAAATAGGTATCAAGAAAATACACATGTTCGTAGCTTTTTCGAGATTTATTCAGGAGTAAAATCAGGCTTTCTCTTACAAATTTTTGATCAGGATAAATGGGTTTCAGGATTGGCATGCGGACGAAACAAAAAAACTGTCAAGTCCCTTGCTGGTGGGTTGAATCAAGATTACCAGTATTATTTAAAACGAGGAGCTCGTTCAGCCTGTTATTATTTTTTATTCAAATGGGCACAGGAAAATGCCATTGAAACAATAGATTTACTCAGAAGCAGGCCAAATCTTTGTGATGGGGTATACGAATATAAACGTATGTGGAGAGCAATTCCAGAAAAAGATGTCTGGCCGCATACATCCTTGTGGATATATGTTCCAAATAGGCTGCGTATTCCTAAAATTCTACAAAAACAGCTCATCTGGCATGGACAGAAATTTGTCACATTAGGAGGGATCATAAATGATAACTCAGAACAGTAAAACTACTAGTAAATTTATTCTGAATTTTACCCCCACAGGAATGATCCCGACTAAAGAAATGACGCCACACGTACCTATTCATCCCAAAGAGATCATAGCCCAGGTAACTGAGGCTGTTTCACTTGGCGCAAACATGGTACATCTTCATGCAAGAGACAGTCAGACAGGTCTGCCAACATATAAAAAAGAAGTCTACGCCCAGATAATTGCTGGAATCAGAGAAAAGAACTGTGATGTAATCATTGGCGTATCTACAAGTGGAAGGACATACACTGATTTTGAACAAAGATCAGAATGCCTTGAATTGAGTGGTGACTTAAAACCAGATTTTGGAAGTCTTACCTTAAGCTCTGTCAACTTTAATAAGCAGGCTAGTATTAACAGTCCACAGATGATAAAAGACTTGGCCTGCAAAATGAAGGATTGTGGTATAAAGCCTGAACTAGAAGTGTTTGACCTGGGTATGATAAATTACGCACACTACCTTATCAAAAAGGGATTTATCAATAAACCATTCTATTTTAACCTTATTTTAGGCAATATTGCCTGTGCGCAGGCAGATCCGTTATGTTTTGGACTGATGATCAAGGAACTTCCAGATAATTCCATATGGTCCGGAGGTGGCGTAGGCGATTTCCAAATCAAGATGAATGCAATGAGCCTAGTTGCTGGAGGTGGTGTACGTGTCGGTTTAGAGGATAATATTTATTATGATCAAGGCCGGACTCGGCTGGCAACGAATCGTGAACTGATCACCCGGGTTTTAGATATCGGACGTGTACTGGGCACAAAACCCTATAGTTGCCAAGAGGTCAGAAAAATTTTGGGGCTAAAATGAAACAAACGATAAAAAGACTGTATAAGACAATTCGCCATGGCACGGCGATTGAATCATTTCGGTATCGCTTATTAAAATTAACGGGCATAAATATTGCCCCATATTATCTCATGCTGGAGGGCACAAACTTTACACCTTCATTAGAATTCCAGAATCAATTGAATGACTACACTTATGAGTTTTTAGGACCTGATGATATGAAAGCAGTACAAGAAATTACAAGCTGGAAATCTACTGAAGCTGAATGGTTAGAACTGCTAGGAAAAGGAAAAAAATGTTATGCAGTAAAATATCAGGGGCAAATCGTTGCCTCCATGTGGATTGATTTTGATGAAATCGACTCTGAATGGGGAAAAAAGTCCTTAAAACCAAATGAAGCTTATTTATTCTCTATGTGCACGAAGGAAAGTTTTCGTGGCAGAGCAATTGCATCATACCTGCGCTATGCAAGCTATAATGTACTTAAGGATATGAATCGAGATATATTGTACAGCTATAGCAGCTATTTTAATGTATCATCAATAAAATTTAAACTGCGATTAAACGCCGTGTTTTTGAAACTGGGATTGTATATCGAGTTATTTAATAAGTTTCGATGGAATTTAACACTGAAAAATTATAGGTAACGCCATGATTGAGGGCATGTTACAAAAAATTAAAGCTTCTATATATACATCCAAACACAGAGCTATCAAATAAATGAAAGAGTGCGTGCAGAGTGCCATTTTGAAAATAACATTGAAATTGTAGTTTTTTTCATATATATAGAACTAAAAATATATTTTATTTATTTTAATTATTTTAATTATTGGAGGTTAAAAATGAATGTAAAATTAAGATGGGGACTAACAATCGTTGTATTTCTGTGTTTTGTTTGTGTGAATAGTTCCTATGCAACGATTCAAAGTTATCTAAATTTTCAAGGTTTTCTTGTAAAAAGTGATGGAGAACCTGTCACAGATGGCGCTTATGATCTGACAGTTAGTTTGTGGGACGGTCCAGATGATGGAGCAGATAAAAAGCTGTGGGATGAATCCCATTCAGTGACTGTATCCAGGGGAGTGTATAGTTTATCCCTTGGAGCGAATGAGCCCTTTCCCAATACCTTGACCTTTACATCTCAATATTATTTGGGCGT
>Ga0272440_1002317_pt1 | contig 14940 bp, 13 predicted proteins | sample SSMMMBAug17_FD_192440 | JGI IMG/M metagenome (GOLD analysis project Ga0272440, IMG submission 192440) | Marine sediment archaeal communities from Little Sippewissett salt marsh, Falmouth, MA, United States - SSM-MMB-Aug17 | ecosystem: Environmental > Aquatic > Marine > Wetlands > Sediment ... | reverse complement strand
CGTGCAACTTTGGTTTTTCCAAGAGCAAGATGTGTGTGTCCTTGTTAGTCAGTGATTGTCCATTAGATTTGGAAAAACCAAAGTTGCACGATAATAATAATTTCTATTATCCTAATAATTTCTTATTCGTATTTTGACTTATCGTAAATCATCAATGATTGAATTACTCAACATGTTCATTTTGCTGCCAAAATACTTATCTGAAAATTTTTACTATTCATTCGCATGTTTAAAAACGTTATTTTTATTTTAATGCACGATTTGAGGTTGTCAATGGATAAACACGAACTCCCTTATATACAGGATATGTTTGAATCTATTGCTTTTCGCTATGATTTATTAAACCGAACATTGAGTTTAAGACAGGATATCATCTGGCGAAATAAGCTGGTTGAGACATTGAATGTTTCAAATAATGCTAATATTTTGGATGTGGCTTCAGGAACAGGTGATGTTGCCCTTGCTATTTATAAGCAGTTTAAAACAACATCCATTCATTGCATTGATTTTTCGGAAAATATGCTAAAGCTGGCTCAAAAAAAATCACGAGCAATGCCTGAAGGTTCAACAATTTATACCGCTTGTGCAGATGCATTTGATCTGCCATATCCAAAATCGTATTTTGATGCTGCTACCATGGCCTTTGGTATACGAAATGTTGTCAATAAAGTCCAGCTATTAAAAACCCTTTTTTGCCATATCAAGCCTGGCGGTCAAATTCTTATTTTAGAATTGTCATTACCAGATTTATTTATCTTAAAAAAAATGTATTTATTATATTTTAAAAAAATATTGCCGACAATCGGTCAGTTCGTTTCAAAAAGTAATTTTGCCTATAGTTACTTACCAGAATCTGTAATCTCCTTTCCATCATCACCAGAGTTTTCTCAAATGATGCAGAATGCGGGATTTACAAATATTCGATGGCGGCCAATGACCTTTGGCGTTTGTACACTATTTGTTGGCATTCGACCATTGTGACGATTACAATTGTTGATGCTCCTTTTTTTCAACATTTATGTTTTCACTACCTTGTGTCAATACGAACAGGCCATTATTTAATGACCTCTGATAGAAAAGCCAAGCCTGCTAATTGCACCATAAACAATTTATTCTTTTCTTTCTGGAAACACTTTTCGAAACGTCGGAAGTTTATTTTCCCTGAATCGTGTTCTGTTATTTCACAGATTTTTCAGAAATCCCTGAATAATTCGATTGACGGCCTCATCATAAGTTAATCCAAGGCTCATCAGTTTCATGAGTTGGTCATCAGCTATTTTTCCAATAGATGCTTCATGCGTCAGTTCGGCATCAGGATGTCGTGCTTTTAATGATGGTATCGTATCACTGGTGCCATTATCCAGAATAATGGCATCACATTCAATATGTCCATAACATTTATTGTTGGCTTCAATACTGGCAATGAAATCCTGTTTTGAATCTCCTTTAATGACTGACCGTGCAACCAGATTTGCGGAGCAATCCAAACCATTTAAAATAATCTTACTGGTTGATTGTGCTGTCTGAGTCTTTTCAGTTAAAACATTTTCTTTGATTAACAGGCTGGCACCATCGTCTAACGTTGCTTCATTAATGCGTTCAGCAGCATCCACACCCCCAATTTGTTCAAGAATCATTTCTGCATGCGCATTTTGTTTTAAAAAAACTTTTGTTGTCGGATTGAGTGTCCGCTTACCTTTTCCTTTTCCAAAAGCATAGTGTTTTTCAATATATGTCATTTTAGCATTCGCATGGACAATAAACTCATGAATTCCCTCATGCCCTTCTTTCTGTTCACCGCCACAATGAATACCGCAGCCGGCAATAATGGTAACATCGGCATTTTCTCCAATGATGAACGAATTAAAAACAACATCGTGCAAGCCTGCTTCTGAAAGAATAACAGGAATATGAACCGATTCATTTTTTGTCTCTGGCGCAACTGAAATAATAATACCTGTCCCCTGATCGTTGGTTTCAATATTGATATTTGCCGATATTTTTCTGCCCAAAAGCTTTCCATTTTTTCGAATATTATAAGCCCCTTTTGGGATATCTTCAAGATCGGCAACTGTTTTCAATAATTCTTTATCTAAAGCATCTAACATCGTTTTCTCCTTCACATAAATCAGGTAATGTACAGGTGCTCAAATCAGTGAGCATGGGCATAGCCCCATCAAGATTACCTTCATAGACAAATTTTCCTTTTTTAAGAATCAATATGACATCGGCTGCTTCCAAAAAATTTTTGTTGTGGCTGACAACAATAGTGGTTGTATGATGTGCTTTTTGTTCTTTTTTCAACAGTTCAATCATTGGACCGATAGTCCATAAATCAATACCTGTATCAGGTTCATCATAGATGGCGAGCTTTGGGTTTCTGGCAATTGTTGTGGCCAGTTCAATCTTTTTAATTTCACCACCTGATAGTTTGGAATCTACTGGTTTTTCTAAAAAATCAAATGAACAAATGCCAACACGCGCCACAATTTTTTGAAGAACATCCTCTTCTTCTGTTTCAGCAGCAATGCTTAACAGCTGACGAAAGGTAATGCCTTTGAATCTGGCAGGATTTTGAAAACTATAGGCAATTCCGAGTTTTGCACGGTCAGTAATAGACATATCAGCCATTTCTTTGCCATCAAAGATAAGGTTCCCTGAAGTCAGCGGGTTAATTCCCATAATTAGTTTCGCAAGGGTTGTTTTTCCACTACCATTGGGACCGGTAATACCGTAAAATTTACCTTGTTCGAATGTATAATTGAACTGATCTATAATTGTTTTTTGACCAGACGCTCCTGGATCAGTGTTGTTTACTCGGAAAGTTAAATCTTTTATTTGAAGCATTGTGCACCTTCCTCTAAAGTTTGAATGTCCACCGTGTCTGTATCCATAGAACGATGGACAATACGTGTCAGTTTGGGTTTATATTTATCATTTTTTGCCATGGTATTACTGTATAAACGTATGATCATCAATGTGAGTCCAAAAAACAAGATACTGAATAACACGGAAAAACCCGTTTCATCCATGTGGTAATATTTGGCTATTTCTTGCCCACCAATGCCGCCTATAATCATTACAATAATGGGTAGGACATACATCAAAAAAGACAGATAGACCAAAGATCCAGTAGGCATACTCAGAACCACCCGATCTCCAATATCAGCACCAATGAGATTCGGAAGTTCAACTTCCATATCATTAGGCTTGCTTCCCATTGATTGGCATTCCTCTTGGCTTTCACAATGATCACAAGTTTTTGTTCGTTGAGTCCTTACCCAAACAGTGTTGTTTGGGGTTACTTTATACACATAGCCTTCTTCAGTTGCCATACTGACTCCTTTATCATTATGTTTTTCATTTCTTTATCAAGAATTTGAACAGACAGCTTAAGTAATTTCCGGAAATAAATATACCCGGTATAATCCAACTATTTGGATACGAGATCGTAGAGACAAGGCATGCCTTGTCTCTACGATCTTGTTTCCGGAAATGACATTTGCAACTTGGTATATTCTTTTTCAGAAATCGCCTTAGATAAGAATTTTGGCGACATCCAAAGCAAAATAAGTCAAAATCATATCAGCACCGGCCCGCTTGATTGCGATCAGGCTTTCCATCATGACTTGTTCTTCATTAAGCCAGCCTTTTTCTGCTGCTGCTTTGATCATGGAAAATTCGCCACTCACCTGATAAGCGGCAAGTGGAAAGTCTATTTCATCCCTCAATTTGGCAATAATATCCAGATATGCCAAAGCAGGTTTTACCATGATAATATCAGCGCCTTCTTCGATATCCATTGTCGCTTCACGCATTGCTTCAAGTCCATTAGCAGGATCCATTTGATAGGTTCTTCGATCACCAAATTGAGGTGAAGAATCAGCCGCCTGGCGGAATGGACCATAAAAGGAAGAGCAATATTTTACCGCATATGACATAATGGGTGTATTGGAATACCCTTCTTCATCCAGCATATCTCTGATTTCAGCAATACGTCCATCCATCATATCTGATGGTGCAACCATATCAGCACCTGCTTTGACATGGGATACAGCTGTCCTTGCCAAAAGTTCTAAAGTTGAATCATTGTCAATTTCATTTTTATGAACCATGCCACAATGTCCATGATCAGTATATTGGCACAAACAGACATCTGTAATAACCAATAAATCGGGTACATGATTTTTTATGGCTTTAACGGCGCTCTGGACAATACCATCCTTGGCATATGCCTGTGTTCCTAATGGATCTTTTTTATCGGGGATACCAAAAACAATAATTGCCGGGATGCCAAGTTTTTTAGCTGTTTCGGCTGTTTTAATCAAATTGTCGATTGACAAATGAAAATGACCAGGCATGGATGGAATTGGATTTTTAACCTTTTTCCCACTCACAGCAAAAACAGGTAAAATAAGATCATCAATTGATAGTTGTGTTTCTCTGACCATTCGTCGAATCTGAGCATTTTGTCTCAGCCGACGGGGACGGTATTCTGGAAAAACCATGTTTCCTCCACATGTTATAATATTTGTTTACAATTATTATCGGATTCATCTAATCGAAAAAGTTTTTGTGTCAATGCCAGACAGCTTGACCGGTCTTTATGATAGCCTTCTCCTTTTAAAAACTGTATGGGATCATGAAGAATTTTATTCATAATGGCATTTCCCATACGTTCCAATGCGGGTAATAATTCTTTCGAATCAATATCAATATCAATAAGGCTATTTATGGTTTTATGAATTTCGGCTTCTGTGATGGTTTCAATTTTTTGTTTTAATGCCTTGATCGTCGGAACAACATCAAGTTTATTCAACCATTCTTCAAATCGAACCACGGCCTCATCAATTAATCGTTCGGCCCTTAACGCTTCTTTTTGGCGTTGATTAACATTAATATCAATTACACCTTGTAAATCATCAATATCATACAAATATGCATTTTCCAATTGATTGATATCCGGGTCAATATCACGGGGTACGGCAATATCAATAAAGAAAATAGGGCGCTGTTTTCTTTGTTTCATAACCTTTTTCAGATCTTTTCTGTTTAATATGCACTCTGGTGCTCCGGTTGAACTGATGACAATATCTACATGAATCAGGTAATTCTCAATTTCATCAAAACGAATGGCCGTCCCTTTAAAACGGTTGGCCAGTTGCATGCCTCTTTCAAAGGTACGATTGGCAACAAAAATGGTTCCTGCATGATGTCGGATCAAATGTTCAACTGAAAGCTCTGCCATTTCGCCGGCCCCAATTAACAGAACGTTTCGGTCTTTTAATGACCCAAAAATTTTTCTTCCCAGCTCTATTGCGGCATAACTGATGGAAACAGCATGATCACCAATACCTGTTTCTGATCTTACTTTTTTAGCAATTGAAAAGGTTCGATGGAGCAACCGATTGATTAATACGCCTGCTGATTTTTTGGCAACTGCCAGACGATATGAGTCCTTAATTTGACCAAGAATTTGCGGTTCACCAACTATCATGGAATCCAGGCTGGAAGCCACACGAAAAAGATGGCGTACAGCATCCAGATGTTGATGAACATAAAACAACGGTAATAAAGTCGATGTCTCAACCTTTCGATGGGTTTTCAGATAACTCAAGAATTCATCCATTACCTGTTTTAAGGCTTTATCTTTTGGCAGATTACTGACAACCAATATTTCAACACGATTGCAGGTTGAAATAATACACATTTCCGAAAAAAAGTCTTTGATCATTAGCTGATCAATGGCTTGAAAAACATTTTCTTTAGAAAAAGCCAGTTTTTCTCTTATGTGAATTGGGGCTGTTTTATGATTCAGTCCAATGAGAATGATTTGCATAGATCGTCGCTCATATCAAAAATTCGTAAATTCTCCATGGTGTCCTTTTAGTAAAAAATTGACACCCAAAAATGTAAACAATACCAGGCAAAAACCAATTATTGCCAGATATGCCAGACGCCGGCCACGCCATCCCAGGGACATACGACCATGAAATATAGCAGCATAAAACAACCATGTCATAGCTGACCAAACCTCTTTCGGATCCCATGTCCAATAATGCCCCCAATGAATTTGAGCATAAATACAGCCGGTCATAATGCCAAGGGTTAGCATGGGAAAACCCAATGCAATGCAGGCATATCCCATTTGATCCAATAGCTCTAAAGCTGGCAGCCGGGAATAAAAAAATCCGCGCCGCTTTAACTTAATTGTTTTTTCCTGGATCAAATAAAACCATCCGACACAAAAGGCCAGAGCGAATGCGCCATTACCTAACAATGATGTTATCACATGAACCGTCACCCAGAGACTTTCAAATTGTTTACCAATAACAATATTGCTTTTAGGCAAACAAAAAGCAATCGTCATGACCAATGATGAAATTGGCGCGACCAGTGCCCCCAGCATACGTATATTTAATGAAAATTGAAAAAATAAATATACGGCGACCAGTGCCCATACTGTCAATGAAAGGCTGTATTGAAGGTTAGCTGCAGGGATATGGCCAATATGAAAATAGGTCACAATAATCAGTAAAGAATGGCTACAAAAACCAGCCCATAACTGACCTCCTGCTATTTGAGAAAGATATCGCTTTTGAAAAGCAACAAATAATAAATACCAAATAGTACTCAGTGCATATAAAAATAGCACCAGAGCAAATAAAATGTTCATTAGATTTTCCATAATTATACCGCTAATCGCATTAAATCTTCAGCAATCCATAAAGGCCCAGAATAATTCTTTCGGCATTCTTTAACAATATTGACCTCATCACATTCCGGGTACAAGTGCGTTAGAATCAACTGATCCACACAAGCATCTCTGGCAATTTTTCCAGCCAGTGATGGCGTTAAATGACCACCTACTTTTTTGTCATCAGGCATTGCTGATTCACAGACAAACAAATTTGCACTGCTTGCAATCTGAATCAGTTGTTTACAGTAATCGGTATCACCAGAATAGACCACTGTTGCATTAGACTTGCTTGTAAACCGATATGCAAGACTTTCTGGATTATGATCTGTTGGAACCGTATCAACGCAGAATTCATCAAAGGATTGATGATCTGATGTGGATATGTTCATTTCATTCAATACCAATTTATCCAATTCAATCCAATGACCAAAAACAGATGTCAGTTTTTCGAAAAACTTAACAAATCCCTCTCCTGCAGTTATTGTTAAAGGGGTGCTTCTAACGAGCCCACTGTATTTTGATGAAAAAAGGATTGAGACCAATTCACTGATATGGTCTGGATGGAAATGACTGTAAAAAATATGGGTAAGCTGATTGATTGTAAGACCATGCTCCAGAAGCCTCCTTGTGGTTCCTGGACCTGAGTCAATTAACACTTTCTGTTTATCAAATTCAAGTAAGACGGAACAGGCACTGCGTCTTAAAGATGGGACACAGGTACCTGAACCTAAAATTGTAATATGTATTGAGTTAGTGTTCATTATTACTTTTCTATCAAATCAGAATCATTGATGCAATAGTGGTTTTTCAGAAAGCAAACTTTTCCAGATAATTTGGTTGAGTAGCATCTTTAGATTTTTCGTTAGTTGTGGTATGTTTATTTGTAATAAGTTTTATATTGACAAATACTAACTAAAAAATATATTAAATTAACCTTTTTTTCATAATATTGCCAGCTAAAAAACCTGGCCATTATAGGAATTATTAGAAAATTGTCAAATATTTGGAGTTAGTGACTTGCAATTTCAGCTTTTACGTAACATTTTTTTATCCGCTTTTATTCTTCAATTGAATTTATCAGTATGGGTTATTTACGGTTATTCTTTTGAGATTAAGTATCAGGAATTTGATTATCCTGTTTTGCTCGGAGGCACATTACAGGTAGATTATCGAAATATTTCCAATCAAGCCAGAGCCGATAGTCGATTTGATATCAGGAGGGCTCGTTTACATATAAATGGAAATGTTACGACACATTTATCGTATAAAATGTCTGTTGAATTTCAGGGTACTGAAAATAAAAAGCTCGTTGATGCATTTGCTGATTATCACTATCATCAAGGTTTATATATTCGATTCGGTCAGTTCAAAATGCCGTTCAGCCGTGAATGGCAAATGAGTGACAACGATTTTCCATTTGCAGAGCGATCCATTGGATTTTCTTTGCAACCTGGCCGTGATATCGGGTTAATGGTTGGTGGTCAATTGTTTAAACAAACATTTTCATATGGTTTAGGTCTTTTTAACGGTGATGGCATTGATGGATCAACAAGAGGTAGCCAAAAAGATGACCCCGAACTTTCTGCTCGTCTTTTAATCCAGCCTTTTTTCAATACTCAAATACCCGTATTATCCGGCCTTTTTTCAGGCATCTCATACACTGAAGGTCGTATTGATCTAAACAATATTTCAATGACTGTAAAAACAACGGGTATGATTGGAACGAAACGGAATCTATACACACTAAATGCAAATACAAAATTTGGTGCATTGCTTGATGTAGATAAACAAAAAAGAACAAGCTTAGAAGGTGGTCTATCCTGTGGCCCAATGTCTTTGTACGGTGAATACCAACGCTACCAATATACAGGATTAAAGCCTGTTCGTGGGACTTTTGGTGATGCCAGCTTTTATTCATGGTACATCAATTTTATCATCAATTTATATGGGAATTCCATAAGTTCAGATGCATTGCCACGTAAAACCTTATACACAAAAAACAATCAGGGTACATGGCAACTTGCTTTAAGACGAGAATATTTTTCTGGAGATTCACAATGGATTATTGATAATGCATACAATTCTGCCAGAGAAGCCAATGCGTATTCCATAGCCTTGAACTACATTGCTTACTTACGTTATCGATTATTAATAGATTATACTGTCACCGATATTTCTGATCCTTTAAGAATTAGAGTTAATCCTGATGGCACAATTGAATACATGTCATCGGAGACAGCTTTTACGTTACGTTTTCAAATAACTATTTAGGAGGATTTTATGAAAAACAAATTCGTTACCGTAATGATGATATTTTTTGTAATCGCATTATCATCATCGCTTTCTTTGTCAGCCTATCATCACATGGATGAACAAGACAGTGAAAAATTTTTACAAATTTATCCCGAAAAAAAAGACACAAAATTGGATAGTTGTGCTTTATGTCATTCGGGTGGAAGTTACGAAAAAAAACCAGGCGTTTTTATTTCTATGGGAAGTTGCCAGTGGTGTCACTATAAATATGGTTATGATGCCACAGGAAATATTGTTGAAACATTGAATTCTTATGGAAAAGATTATTATGTTGGTGGAAGAAATGCAGATGCTGTAAAAGCAATTGAAAACAAGGATTCAGACAATGATGGATACTCGAATAGAGATGAAATTATAGCGCTTAGATATCCTGGAGATGCTGAAGATGATCCTGACAAAATCGTTGCGCCTTTTAAAATATATTCAAAAGAAAAATTAAGTCAGCTGAATCAGCACACACAGTTCATGATGATGAACACCAGTCGATCCGGAGATTTTTATGCTGAATATACAGGCGTGCCTTTAGAAGTTCTTCTTGAAGATGCAGGCATTCTGGATACAGCAACAGGAATTACTGTATACGCCCCAGATGGATGGTCGACATATCATCCTTTGGATCCTGTGGATGAATCCAGCTTATATCACATCATAGGTATTTATCCGCAAGCCACATACTACTATGATACTGAAGCTGAATTGTGGTGTGATTACAGTGCGCCACTGTGTTCATCTTTTACGCATGGGGCTGTCATTCCTGTGAATGGTGGATTAAAAGCGATTTTAGCCATAAAACGAAACGGAACGGATCTGATTACCGGTGTTTTAAACAATGAGAATAAACTTGATGGTGCAGGACCTTATCGCGTAGTTGTTCCTCAAAAAGTGCCTTCAGCGCCGGATCAATCTTCAAATTCAGACAATCAAAATGTGATATGGCCTCACAATGAAGATTGGGATCATAATGCTGGTTTCTGTTCACGATCTGTGACCATTATCAAAGTTGAGCCATTACCAGAAGGAACTACTGATATTAACGTTATGGAAGCTGGATGGAACTTTATTGATCAGGAAAAAATAATCATTTATGGTTCAATTCAGGGGCAAACAGGAAGTCTTTCCGGGCAATTATTTGCTGCTGATGGAAGTGATAAAAAAGCGCTTGTCAATGCCACTGTCACGATTATTGAAACGGGTCATAAAGCTGTCAGCAATGAAGAAGGCATTTTTTCTATTATAAATGTACCAATAGGGACATACGCCATGGTTGTTAAAATTGAAAATAAACCCGTTTTAACAATTGATCCTGTTCATATTGAAGAAAACAACAATACTCAATTGCCAGCTTTAACAATAAACATGGAGAAAAATCCTTGCGATGTTAATCAAGATGGCATCATTGGCTTGAAAGACTTAATCCACTGGTTTAAAGTTTTAGCAAAAATGATGGATTAATCATTGTAGAATAGCAATATAATCCTAATGCCAGAGACGAGATCGTAGAGACAAGGCATGCCTTGTCTCTACGATCTGATCTATAGTTTTGAAACGTACAATTGTAAATGGGGAACATATTTTTCAATTGTTTCTAAGGAATCACTGCTGCATCCATTCTTCAGGTCTACGAGCAACGCCATTTTTAACAGTCCACTGGATGCTTCGCAAAGCGCTCAAGTCAACCAGGGGATTCTCACGAAGGATAGCCAGATCAGCCTTTTTATTGACCTCTATCGTACCAATTTCATGAGACAGTCCAAGCATTTGAGCAGGTGTTTGGGTTGCAGCCTTGATCGCATCCTGGGGTTTCAGTCCGGCTTCTCCAAGAAGCTCAATCTCCCGCAGACTGCTTATGCCGTGAAAGGCATAAAGTGAGGAAGGGGTATAGGCAGCATCGCTTCCCATGACAATGGGTATCCCTGCATTGTGCAACCTGAAGATGGCATCTTTACTATTATCAAGGGCATTTTCCTGTTGCTTTTTACCATTAAACAATTTAGCCATCCATAAAAAGAGTTTGGTGGACAAGCCAGGATAGTTTTGAAAAAAACGCATGAGGTGCCCTTCAACCCTTGGCGACCGAGGCAATCCATAATTCATGAGCATGGTATATGCAAGTTGACGTTTTAGACGATTTTTTGCTGATGACAGTTCAATTTCAGGCGCGACCATCGCCAAAAGGGGGTCATTGAGTCGTTCAGTATAAAAATAGGTTAACTCAGCATCCATGGTGGTCAAGGTACTCATTTGATGAGATGCGCTTGTTTTCATCAGATGGATCAACCCGTCGGATATTTTTTTCTTCCTTGATATCAGTGTATGCGCCAGCGCGTGGACACCTAATTTCAAAGCAGTTATCTGATCTTCTTCACAGGTGGCATGTACATAGATTGGCAACTTTCGTTTGTCGGCTTCTTGTTTAATGGTTTGTAGTACACTGGAGGTATGCATTGGATAGCTTCCACCCAGTACGCTCCAGCCTTTTTCTATGCTAATTTTTATCCCGTGAATGTTCAAAGACTGGATGATATTCAGGTGTTCTTCCACCTCCTCTGGTGAAGCAGGGTTGTGATTAAAAAAAGAACCATAGCCATTCGGTGGTGCCAGGAAAGGCCCCAGTGTATAATAGTTAGGCCCTGGCCGCCCATCTGCAAGATGCTGCCGAACTTCATGAATAACATATGACGGGCTACCAACATCAAGGATCGTGGTCACGCCGCAAGCAAGATATGCTTTCAGATAATGGGGATAATACTTGCCCCAGCCTTGTTTCCAGTTTTGTTCAGTCGATGTTTCATAATTTTGGATTACCGCGCCGGGCCCCCACATCAGATGTACGTGAGAATCAATAAGGCCGGGAAGTACATAGGCACCATCCACGTTCAGTCGGGGGATACCTTCAACGTTTATCCTGTCACCGATTTTATCGATTTTTCCGTTACGTATGACTATGGTAACCCCTTCTTGCAAAGGTCCACCTGTTCCATCGATCAATTTTGCATTGAGTATTTGTATATCACCTGTGTTCATTTTTGTTGAATCTCCTTTTCTGACATTAATGACAAGTAGGGTGCCCAATCCATTTCAAAAGACTTGCAAACATTTTTATTGGTTTAAATTTTTTTAAGATTCCGATTTTCATGAGTATCGTCTACTATTTTTTCATTTTTTTGATTAATCTTTCTGGTTGTTAACAGATATCATTGCACTGGAAATCAATTCCATCAATTTGTTTATTTCTTCGCTGGTTATGGTTAGAGGCGGTCGAAGGACAACACTTTCCCTGGAAACCAACCCCTGTACTACAATGAATCCATGGTTTCGAGCGGCCACACAAAACGATTGGGCTAATTCTTCTCCTGTAAAGGTGATTGCGTTCATAAGCCCCAGTCCGTTTACTGAACCAATCAAATCCGGATATAAACTCTGGATATGAAATAAATGATTCAATAAAAGGGATCCCGTTTCACGAGCTTGTATCCATGGACGCAATTTTTCATAAATATCTATAGCTTGACAGGCCACCCTGCACCCCACATCATGACCTCCGAAGGTGCATAAATGAATGAGTGGGTGATTGTCGAAAAAGGACTTGACGGAGGGGGTAAAAACCATCCCTGTCATCGGAAACACTCCTGCTGTTATCGCTTCTCCAAACAACAAAATATCCGGAGTCACGCCAAAATAATCCTTGGCGAATTTGTGACCGGTTCGGCCAAATCCTGTTTGAGTTTCATCAAAAATCAACAATGCGCCATGTTGCGCGCAAAGCGATTTCAATTCCAATAAATATTTTTTGTCTACCATACGGCATCCATTTTCTATCTGTACAGGTTCTAAAATAAAGGCAGCGGTGTTTTTGTTTATTGCCTTTTTGGCAGCCTTAATGTTATTGAATTCGACAATGGTTTGATCCGGAATCAAACGGCCGTATTGGTTCTTGTCAACACGTTCTGAAAGCCCCATGGCAAATCCAGTGTGGCCATACCATCCGCCATCCACTGAAATCAGCTCTGTTTTGCCAGTATAGCCTCTGGCCAGTTTACATGCCGCATCCATGGCTTCTCCTCTGACCACCGTGAAGAGGACGCAGGTAAGATCTTCGGCAACAAAATCAGCCAATTTACTTGATAAATCAGCCTTTTCCTGGGATACGAGAATAAAATTTCCGCAATCAGTTGCTTTAACGGCGGATTTGAGTGAATCAAGCACTGCTTTGTTTTTTCGACCCAGATTGTAAATAGATGCGGCGCAATAGCAATCAATGAATCGAACACCATTGATGTCATTGATATAGATGCCGTTACTTTGTTCTTCTATCACATCAAGTCCACTGGCCTTTAAATGTTCAACCATACCCTCGGAAAAAAGTGCTTTGGCTTCTTGGTATAAATCTTCGCAAAGCGTTAACGAATCATCTTTTTTTATTTGAGTCTGCATGAAATTTTTGCTCCTTTCGTTGTCATGACGTCTGTTAAAAACCAAATTTTCTTAAAAAAGAACTGATGGGTATGAGATTATTAGGATCATTCACCCATTTTCGGAAAATAGTGATTTTGGTTAAGGGGAGTAGTAAAACAAGGTAATATCCCAATATCTTCATGGCTTTTCTAAACCTTGTTAAAAATTCGTCGACTTCATCTTCAGTAATCGTCAAGGGGAGCATTAACCTCATGACTTGAGGTGCATTTCCTGAATAAGCCGCAAAAACACCTGATTTGCTTAAACTATCCGCCATGATCATTCCCATAAATTCATGTTTGTATTCAATACCAATCATAAGACCTTTGCCGCGAATTTCACGGATTGATTCAGGGTGCTGCAACATGATCTCGGACAGACCACTTTTAAGGCGCTTTCCCATTTTTTCAGCATTTTTCGAGAGTTGTTTTTCAACCAATTCGTCGATCACTTCAGCTGAAATCCGGCAGCCGATGTTACTGCCTCCACCGGAGGAAGTATGAAAGAAGGGAAAGTCATTTACAAAATCAGTCAACTTCGGAGTGTCCCTATAAACGATGGCACCGTTGGGGTAAACGCCACCACCAATAGATTTGGCTAAGGCCATCACATCCGGTACAACTCCTGAATACTCGGAAAACCAGGTTCTACCAGTGCGGCCAAATCCGGTTTGAATTTCATCAAAAATGAGCACAATACCTAAATCATCGCAAAGCGTCCTCAATCCCTGCAAATATTCATTGGTTGCCACATTGATTCCGCCCTCACCCTGTATCGGCTCAATCAAAATGGCCGCTGTTTTTGGTGAAGCCAATTGTTTGATTGTTACAAGATCGCCAAATGGTACCAGGCGAAAATCGGGCATAAGTGGTTGAAAAAGTTCTTTGTAATAATCCTTACCTCCGGCGGAAAGGCTGAATCCGGAGTGGCCGTGATACGCATTGATCATGGAAATGATTTCCGCTCTGCCCGTGGCACCTCTGGCCAGCTTAATCGCCGCTTCAATGGAGTCAGCGCCACTACCAGTAAAAATCACCTTGTTTAAATCACCAGGTGCCAGATCAACCAGTTTCCTGGCAAATTCAATTTTGGAACGGGATAAAAGCAAAGGCGATCCCATATCGTATTCATGTAAAGAATCACAGAGTGCTTCAACAATTCTGGAATTACGCCTACCAGTATTAAAAGATCCTGCGGATGAAAATCCGTCAAAATACATTTTACCTGTTGTCGCATCAGAAAACTTCGTATCCAGTCGATTACCTTCAAGCATGTCAAGGTGACCGGCAGATAAGTATCTAATTTGTCCTTCCGATATATGATTTCCAAATTGCGTGAAAATTTCCCTGGCGCGCTTTTTACTGATCAGTTCTCTTTCCATGTATACCTCCTGTCTAATGTATTTATTGTTGTTGACATTAGGTGATTTCCGAAAAAGAATATACCAAGATCAAGTTCCCCCCTAACCCCAT
>Ga0272440_1002316_pt1 | contig 14943 bp, 11 predicted proteins | sample SSMMMBAug17_FD_192440 | JGI IMG/M metagenome (GOLD analysis project Ga0272440, IMG submission 192440) | Marine sediment archaeal communities from Little Sippewissett salt marsh, Falmouth, MA, United States - SSM-MMB-Aug17 | ecosystem: Environmental > Aquatic > Marine > Wetlands > Sediment ... | reverse complement strand
CCTTTTTCTACCAGAAGATGAGCAATCATTGCGGTAACTGCTTTACTGGCTGAAAACTGGCAGATCGGTGTATTGGGTGTGAGCAAAATTTTTTCACAAACTTTTGGGTCATCCGGCCCATTACCCCGAGCATGGCCAATTGCGCGTTTCAAGACAACTTTGCCGCGACGCCTCAGGCACAATGAAATTCCTGGAAAAATTCCGGTTCGGTACATATCCAGCACTGAATCCCATATGGCCTGAACCCCCTCAATACTCATTCCTGCTTCTTTGGGGGAAACTTCATCCGATGAATCATACGTAATGACTGTTGATAAATCTTCTGGTACACGATGCGTTTTATAAATCAATGACATCATACAGGTATCCTGATGAATTTAATATTTATGTTACTTTTCAGTGTTTTCCACAATATTGGAACAATTTTTTCAATAAAATGGATTTGTCTAAAGGTTTGGGAATATAATCATCACAACCCGCTTTAATTGCCTCATTATTTTTTTGTAAAAAAGTTTGTGCACTGACTGCGATTATAGGCGTTGGCGGTAAATTCTTTTCTTTTTCCCACTGACGAATGGCTTCAGTTGCTTCAATACCATTCATATTCGGCATTTGCAAATCCATGAATACGATATCATACGTATTGTTTTTGAATTTTTCAACACCTTCAATGCCATCAAAAGCAGTATCTATCTGATGCTCTATTTCACCCAGATAAACTGAAAATACCATCTGGTTATTCAAATTATCCTCTACTAATAATAGATTTAATGGGTCCAATGATAGCTCCTTTGATGTCTCGTTTATGCCACCACTATAACACTTGAGAGGTACGACAAAAGAAAAGGTACTGCCAGTGTTGACCTGACTATTCATGACAATGTTGCCATTCATAATATGAACCAGGCGTTTGCAAATAGCCAACCCCAGACCAGCACCATCATTTTTAGCATCTGGTTTGATTTGACAAAATGTATCAAAAATATTTTTTTGCTGACTTTCTGGAATCCCGGTGCCTGTATCCTTGACCTGAAAAAAGAACAATTGCGTATCATCATCATCAATCTCTGGAAGGGTAATGCTATCGAACTCTTGTAGTGGGTGCGTTGTGACTGTCAGCGTTATACTTCCTTTTTGGGTAAATTTTATCGCGTTGTTCATCAGGTTGGATATGATTTGTTGCAGTCGATCTTTATCGGCGCATAGGTCGGTTGGCATGTTTTTTTGAATATTGTATACAATGTCAACATGTGCATTGCGTTTTGGGTTCATATTGGCGAACTCGCGGGTCATTTGAATTAATATATTGAAATCAAAGGGTTTGATATCCAGTTCAATCGAACCCGCTTCCAGTTTGGTCAGATCAAGAACATCGTTGATCAGCACCAAAAGATGTTCTCCGGCCATTTCAAAAACAGCGACTGATTCTTGTTGCTCATTAGTCAGGTTTGATTTTTTCAAACGTTCAGCCATGCCTAAAATGGCATTCAATGGTGTACGCAACTCATGGCTTAAGGATGCCAAAACTTCGCTTCGAGATTGTATGGCCGCTTTTTCAGCTTGGGCTTCACGTTCATTATCGGAACGTTCCTTGATGGCTGTAATATCTGTCACAAAGCCTTCATACATCACCTTGCATTGGTTTGTTATTCGACGAATATTCAAGGCAATCCAGATATGGGAACCATCCTTTTTCATGACCTGAATGGTAAACCCTTTGACTACATCATTTTTTTTGAGAGATTGCAATAACGCTTGTTGATCTTCTTTGTTGACATATAAGCGAGTATCACGATCCACCAATAATCGTTGCAATTCGTCATAGCTATTATATCCTAGAATTTCACACAAGGCAGGGTTGGCTGAAATGATATGATCTTTTTCATCCAATTGAAAAATGCCTTCAATCGCATTTTCAAAAATGCCTCGGTATTTGGCCTCTGCGATTTCCAGTTTTATTCTGGACTGTTCTCTTTTGTAAGCATCTATTGAACGGTAGTAAAGAGTTGCGGAAAGATAAACAATGAGACCAAACAAATAATTGTATGACATGGTAATAATGTAACCATAGTAAACATACAGTATTGCGCAACCAATTGTAAATATAACGTTTATTAAAATATATACACCAAAACCATAGTGTACATTTTTAAATCGCATGACAGATAAAAATATCAGCAGAAGCATAATGATTGAAATAAATGCCTCAATGACAAAAGCAGCGGGCCGAAGAGAAGTGTCTGATATTAATGTGTTTATTGAATCCGCGACAATTTCAGATCCATACATTGTGCCAACCGGTGTATCAAACCAATCTCGGGTATCTGTTGATGTATCTCCTATAACGATAATTTTATCTTTAATCCAATAAAGCAGGCCAATCAGGTTTGATGTTTCTCCATCTGGAAAACTTTCAAAATATTGGTGTGCATTGGTATAGTCATCCGGAAAGTTCACATCATAAACAGCATAAGCTGACAGCCCAATGTAGTCTTTAATATGTATGGCTTCTGGAGGCGCGGGTGAGTAGTCTATGTATAAATCATTGTTTTGATCGATTTTGAATTTTTTATCCCCAAGGATCAAGTTATTATCATTTGAAATCCGCGGTGACGTGTCCAAATATTTAGCTGCTGCTTTTACAGGCAATGGCCATGCATTTAGATTTTCGACAAGATCAGGGTACAAACGAAGGCGACTGATATACGTTACCACTGCACAGGGAGAAATAATATTAATATAACCTGTGGATATTGGTTCGGGCTTTATCGTTGCTGAGGGCAAAACATGTTTACCAATTTCTGCGCCATAATCAAAATCGACATGTGATGCCAGAATGACATTGTTATATGCTGGATCATCCAGAATCTCAAAAAGGGAATTATCTTCATAAGGATTCTGAGGATATTGCATCAGGAGATTGATAACAATCAACTTCGCGCCCAGCTTATGGATATTTTTTATAATATCCGATAAGTGAGATCGCCTGTAGGGCTTAACATTAACTTTATTATAGAAGTTATCGTCCATAGATATCAGAACCACTTTGCGCTTCTGAAATTTCGCAGCTGTTTGCGAGGTTGTCCGCATGAGTTGTCTTAAAGATAATGTTTGATCCTCAATCAAAGTCAGTATTTCATAATATTCACACAGGCAAGTACATGTGACAGCCAGTATCAAACCAAACAAGACATATCGTTTGAACGTATATTTCATCATATTTTTTATCGTTGTTGATTCAGCCGTTTGATTTCTTTTTCCACAATGCCGGTCATCCCAAGTTCAGAGTAAACTTTGATTAAAAAAGGAATCAGCTCCTTATCATAATCGACATTGTCAAAATACTGACGATAATAATCCAGGGCGGCGACTTTCAAGCCGACTTCATCCATATAATTGCCCAAAAGAAATCCCTGATTACTGATTTTCTTGATTTGGTCTTTTTGTTTTTGAATTTCAACATCTCTGGTTTCTGACAAATATTCACATGTTGCTTTTTTCGTATAGTGTACAGTATCGTTCTCCAAAACCTGTACCGAATAGGTGTATTTTCCAGGTTTTATATTTATGAGTGACTTTCGAATAATCGGCTGGTCTGATTTTGGAATATCAAAGGTTTGACCGGCACACTCCAAACGATAGGAATATGCGGAATTTTTATTCTCCCAGGCCAGTTCAGGGTAGCTATCTGACAAAAATAGCGTCTTTGGCAAACGCAATTTTTCATCTGATGATTTGGATCTTAAAACAACTGTAAATCGTTGAATACGCGCAAATTTTCGCCGCAAATTATCCATCAGGTTAAACGTTTTAATTTTTAAATCAGATGCCTGGCCTGACACAAGCTTAAGATCATCATCTGTGAGAATAACCTGAGAATTTTTTTTGATATACTTGGTATAATCGGAATGCTCGAAAATTAGCTTGCAACTGGTATTTTGACCGGTGCGAATTTGGTCTCCCTCAAACACAAATTTGTTCCGATTGACTGGTTCCCACTGGTTTCCATCTCTGCTAAAGGAGACAATTCCATTGCCTGTAATCAACATGGCCACAGGTTGTTTGGGGCGCGCAATTCCAGGTGTCTGAATTAGGTAGATGCATACAAACACAATCCACTGAAATTTAAAATATTTCATCTTTTTTTCCTTACTTTTTTATTTATTTAAATAGAATTTTGTTAACATTAATTTTAGGATCAGTAGGGACCTAGTTCAGCAAGGCAGAAGCCTCTCTATCAACAAACTTTGCCATGATATGTTCATCAATATACTTTCCATTTCTAAAAACTTGTTCTTTAAGTGTACCTTCTATGTGAAAGCCAAGTTTTTTATAAACATGAATCGCTCGTTCATTGTTAGAAAAAACCATAAGAATAATTTTTCTCAGGTTCATTTCGTAAAAAATATAATTTATCAGTAAATCCAGCGCTTCTGAACCGTATCCCTTATTCTGAAACTCTTTGTTAGAAATCATAATACCGATATAACAAGTTCTATTTTTGTAGTTTACGTTACGATATCCACAGCCACCTAAATAAATATTGTCTTCAATGGTTCGTATGGCAAAAGAATAATCCTTTTCTATGTGTTTTCTATTGCTTTCAAACCACTCTAATTCATCCTCATATGTTAATGGAATGATTGTATCGGGATTCAAGTATTCTTGAATATCCCAATCATTGATTAAATCTTTCACTAACTTAAGCTCATCTTTTGAATATTCTGAAAGATAAACCTTTGAACCTCTTAACATAATATTGATATCTCCAGATTTATTTATTACATTCATTATCTGCGTCAGTTATTATCCAAAGTTACATTATGCAAGAATAAAGTTGTTATATAACATTTGATGTTTTTTTTCCAGATATTTTTTTAGTGTAATTTTTTATTAATCCATCAAAAAAACATAACATACCGGCCATATGCTCATGGGTTAGATCATAGTTCAAACACTGATAATATTCATGACAGGTTCTGATATCAATCCCCAATTTCTGTGACGCAATGCGTGAAATACTGGCAATATTCTTCAATCCCAATTTTTTTGACTGATAAAATCGGTCTGTCATTCGTCTGACAATTTCTGGGTGGGTTTCGGCAAACTCCTTCCGAACTGCCCACACGCCAAAAACAAAGGGTAAGCGCGTTTGAAAATACCACATTTCTCCCAAATCATATGTATTTGGGAATATTTGTTCCCATGAATATTTTAAGGCATTATCACCAATAATCAACGCTGCATCATCGCTATCATTCAGCCATTCTGGAGATACTACCGGTCTTTTTGTAAAATGAGATGCTATATTTTGTCTGGCCAGAAGTAATTTTAAAAGTGCTGCGGCAGTATCTGATTCACTGGAAAGGACAATATTTTTGTCATTCAGTTTTTTAAATGGGTATCGGCTGACCAGCTTTACACTTAGCACTTTTCCAAAGCTGGAAATAGACAGATTGGGCAGTAATTCCCATTGATCCTGGTTTTGGGCGTAAGCGACAGATGAAACTGGACTGATATCCAGTTCTCCGTCTGCCAGCATTCGATTGAGTGTTGATGGGGGCGCGCCTGTAAATTGAATGTTTCGTTGATCAAAAAGATGCATTGCATAATAAACCGGTGCAACATTCATGTATTGGATTCGACCCAATCGAATTTGATTGGTGGTCAGATATTTTTTTGAAAAGATTGATTGATACATAATAATTTTAAATTCTTTTAGATATAGCAACTACTGTTTCGGAAATGGCAAAATAACTCTAAACTCCTGACCCGTTTCCTCAAATATTACTTTGCAACCCAGTTGCATCGCCTCTCGATACACCATCGGTAATCCACGTCCCAGCTTGTCCATATAGCCCATATTTTCCATGAAACGGACCAAAACTGGATTGCGTTGAAAGCTGACACCAATCGGTAGTTTTTCAATGCTGACACCATTGGGAAGACGTCCGGGACTAATAAATTCGATTCTATCCTGAAACTTAAATATTCGAATATTTGATGTAAAAAGACTATAGTTCCGATGCACACATGCATTTACCAGCAGCTCTCTAAACACTTTGTCTGAATAATGTGGATCTTCTACACGTTTTGCACCAACAATGGTTGATCCAATGGGGGTGTTCGCTTTGATCGCAGCCAGACAGTTATCAATTTGACGCGCCAGTGAACCATTAAAATTTTTCTTGTCAATCAGTTTTGAATCGAGTTCAGTTCCTGAAAAATGAGCAAATGAAATGCCACTCGCTGGTAAATATCGCTCTGGAGTTATACCAAATATCAACAGACCTGTAACAGTTGGCTTACAGCGGTTATCAATAATATCAGAGGCCGTCATTAATCGTGATCGTTCGTCTTCTGTTTCATCCAAAAAAGAGATCTGATGACGTGTAAAATAGTTAGTAATTTGGGAAATGTCCAGATCCGTTAGCTTGGCTCTGTCAACTGACACAAGATCATAATGAAAAAGACCAGATGCCTGGAATAATCGAAGTAATTCCTCGCGGGAGGCAATTCTTTTTGTGCTGCCAACGCGAAGGTAATATTTATTTTGAGTTGTGTAGTAAGGTTTATCTTCACCTTTTGGAATGGTTACTTTTGCAACAAGCTGGTTATCAATTTTAATTGGTTCGTATACAGGGATGATTGGCGGGATGCAATTGGTTCGGCAAATATTCATGATATCTTCTTCATAGCAACGTGACAGGCCGGAAACTGAACCATCATCCTCAATGCCCAACCAGATTTCTCCACCTTCAGTATTGGCAAACGCAACTATTTCTTCAGCCAGGGCCATGGCTTTGACATTTTCAGATTTAAATTCAATATATTGATTTTCGAATTCAGGAATCTTGCTCATATTTAAACTTCCCCGCTCGCAGCCTTTTCCAAAGCAGCAATGCTTTGTCCTGCCTTGTTTTGCAATTCCTTGTACTCATTTTCCGGCACTGAGTCCGCCACGATACCCGCTCCAACTTGAACTGTAAATTGATTTCCCCGAAATAAAATTGTCCGAATGGCAATGCACATATCCATGGCATTATCCGGGCCAAAATATCCAACCGCACCTGCATAAGGACCTCGGGCAGCACTTTCCAATTCATCGATAATCTCCATGGCGCGAACTTTTGGCGCACCAGATACTGTTCCAGCTGGAAAACCCGCTTTAAGCGCGTCGATTGCATCCCTGTTGTCTTGAAGCATGCCCTCGACTTGAGAAACAATATGCATCACATGACTATACCGAACAACAGAAAGGTAAGGTGCGACATTTACTGAACCATATTGTGCAACTCGGCTGATATCATTTCTTGCCAAGTCAACAAGCATGATATGTTCTGCCATTTCTTTTTCACAGTTGAGTAATTCTTTCTCAAGGGCGCGATCTTTTTCCGGATCTTCGGATCGTCCACGCGTGCCAGCAATGGCCATAATATAAGCTTTTTGATTATTGACTTTAACCAGTGTTTCGGGTGATGATCCCACCAGGTGATAATCTCCAAAATCCAGAAAAAACATATAAGGTGATGGGCTTCGTAAACGAAGGCGACGATACACCTCAAATGGATGAAGATCGACTTCACCATTGAACTGATCGGATAACACAACCTGAAAAATATCACCTGCCCGGATGTATGATTTGGCTTTTGAAACAGCCGCGCAATAACGTTCTTTTTTAGGGGGCACAAGGCTGATTTTTGACCCGGAGTAATTGAAAATTAAAGGGTCAGCGAGCTTTTTTTCCATTTCATTGAGTTTTTCCTGACAGATGCTTTCATCATTGTCCATTGCAAATAATGTCATCATGCGAAGCATGTGGTCAAAAATAACAAATCGTGAGGGAAATACCAGCCTGGATATGGGCATTTTATTATGGTGACGCGATGGGAGTTTTTCGATCAGTCGAACTGCATCAAAACCAACAAAGCCCATCAGTGATCCAATTGTCCGAAGGGGTAATGACTCCTGGCATTGAAACCGATTCAAATGTTTTCGGATTAAGTCAAAAAATTGTTCCCTCGGTTCTGTTTCCTTGATGTTGTTTTCTTCGCAATAGACGTGATGTTCATCCATTTCCATTGCAAAAATGGGATCGTATGCAATGATCGAATACCGCCCGGTAATTTCCTTTTGTTCAACGCTTTCCAGCAAAAAGGAATCTTTGCAATTTTTACATAGTTTTAGATATACTGAAACAGGGGTTTCGATATCTGCCAGTTTTTCTTTTTGCTTGACTTTGAGATGATTCATAATGTTGCTCCTTGTAATGACAAAATATTTACATTTAATTAACATGAACTTAAAATATTTTCAACGATAAGAAAGCCTCATGGTCAATCCTTTTCCACTGAATCAGCGTTTCTTCCACTGAATCAGCTTTTCCATAATCATTCCAGAAATAAAAGCCACTCCCATATTATTGGTACTGATTGCAATGCCGGCAATGGTCATTGAAACAAAAAGGTCGTTTTTATGATTCAGATCACTTACTAAAACGGCCAACTCTAGTCCTGCAAACATCAAAAGCGTACCAAAGACCGCATTGGGTAGACAGTTTAAAAGGGCAAAGCTGGCTTTTACAAAAAACAAACCACATATTATAAAGAGAGTACCAATCATAATATTTGATCCACCAGTTCTCGCACCGAATCGAAAATGTGCCGCTAACCCACCCGCACCATGGCACATGGGCATTCCAGAAAATAAGCCAACAAGACAATTGGTGATCCCCATACTATTTGCCAAGGACCGGTATGACACTTTTTTGGTTTGCTCTCCTGTTCCAAAAAGAGAAAAACAGGTGTCTACTGTTCCGATAACTGCATTTCCTATTGTTAAAGGTAGTTGTGGTAGGACAAGAAGGAAAAGGGCTATTATTATATTATCAGGCGTCGGAATAGCAAAAGATATACCGGTAGAACCGAATTCAAGTGAAATATTGTTCAGACCACCACCAAAAATTCCCAGCCCCAAACCTATGCTAACGAGAATAATAGCAACAGGAACGCGCTTTGCATTAAAAAAGAATAAGGTTATGCCAATCATCAGGATGCTGACAATTAAATTTACTGAGATGTCACCGATTAAAACAATAGAGGTCGTTTGCCAGTTAAAAAGTTTTGGATTCATGATATACACAATGCCTTTTTGGATCAGTATCAATCCCAGTCCCAACTGAATGCCGCGAGTAACAGACTTTTTAAACAGTTTGGCGATTGGATTAATAATTCCTGTGATGCCCAAAAACAACAAAATGATACCAAAACTCAGTCCTGCAGCAGCAATGATTTCTGACGTTATTTGGGATGGATTTGCCAGGGAAATGGCTGCAACCACTTTCAATGGCTGGACCGGAAGCGGTAACTTAAAAAACAGACCTGTTATGACATAGTACAATCCGATTGCAAGTAACACAGTGGATGTATTAAGTCCACACACCATGATCATCCCCAAAGATAATGGAATGAGTGTTCCCAAATCTCCCAATGATCCTGAGAATTCCATGATATTAAATTGAAATGTTTTTGACTTTATTTGATTTTTCATTACTTTGCTTAGATGCTCTAACTTTAATCAGGAATGGCAGTTATACCAGAAGGATGAATTTTTACCGCAATCATTTCTCCAATGGTTGGCAGTTTCTGGCCATTGAGCATATCAAACATCAGTAAGGCATCATAAACGGTTTTTAAATAAATTCGATAAGCTGGCCCAGTAAACATCATTTGGATCACCTTGCCTTTAATTGAATTGCAAGACGGTTCTAAAATATTATGTCTGAGCATACCTTCCGGGCGGAGAATCACTGTAACAGATGTTCCTGCTGGTAAATTGATTGTTAGGTGTTTAAAAACATGATGTTCGGTTTCTATGGTATTATCATCAATCACTTTTCCATGCAAGACATTGTGAAATCCCAAAAATCGGGCAATAAATTCTGTTTTTGGCGACATATATATGGCCTCTGGTCTGTCTATCTGAACAATCTCACCCTTGTGCATAACTGCAATAGTATCTGCAATAGCAAACGCTTCTGACTGGTCGTGGGTGACAAATATGGTTGGCATGTTCAATTGTTTCAGAATGGCATGGATTTCAGTTAACAAGTTTTCACGTAAATTTCGATCCAGTGACCCAAGAGGTTCGTCAAGCATCAAGAGACAGGGTTTTGGTGCCAATGACCTGGCAAGAGCAGTTCGTTGACGTTCTCCACCGGAAAGATCAGCCACATTTCTGTAGGCAAGTTCAGTCATGCCAACCAAAGCTAACATTTCCCAGGTTCGCTCAGATATTTCATGTTTTGAAAGGTTCTGCATGTCCAAACCAAACGATACATTTTTAAATACATTTTTATGGGGAAATAAGGCAAATTCTTGAAACATCAAGCCAAATCGACGTTTTTCTGGCGAGAGATTTGTAAAATCTTGTCCATCAAATATGATTGTTCCTGAATCTGGCTGTTCCAGCCCGGCAATCAGACGAAGAAGGGTTGTTTTGCCACAACCGGATGGCCCAAGCAGGCAAAGGATCTGGCCTCGCTCCAACGTAAAGGAAACATTTTTGATCGTTGTGTCATCATAGTATTTGGTCAGGTGGTTGATTGTAATGCGGTGCATTTCTTGATATAAAAACTTCTATCTTGACAAAAAGGTTGTCATTGCCTAAACTGGTTATGAAAAACTGCCAGGCATTCAATGGCTGGCAGTCTTGCAGGTAATGGGTTAATGTTTCTTTTGTTTTTGCTGTCCGACACGCACTTTGCCTTTGGCTTTTTCTTCGACTTTTACGTTAAACGAACAGCCCATTTTGGTCTTATCTTTGGACCAGCGCATGACAGCGGCTGGATTGGGATAAACAGTGCATTTGCCATCGGATATTTTTTGACACCCATCACATGCTTCCACTAAGTTGCTCATATTTTTCTCCTTTCTCTGATTCTCTGAAATGATTATTTTTAAGGCATGCTCAAAAATAAATTGTGTTGCCCAAATAATCAAAATCAACGAATATGTCAAGATATTCATTTAGGAATTATTATAATGGCTTCTTTTCAAACAATTCAAATGCATCACATAGATGATGCACAAACAAATATCCTTGAAATGGCGCTCACAGCAGAAGCGCCTTTGAAAATGATGATCAATCAAAAATATGTGACTCAAACCATGCGCACGCCAGGGGATGAAAAAGCGAATGTGCTGGGTTTTTTGTTTGCAACGCAAAAGATATCAAGCCTCCGAGACCTGAAATCATTTTCTTTAAGTAGTTCAGGAGATACTGATACAGCGCACGTGTTAACTCATCAATCACCCGAAGGTATGCTTGATTACCGAAAAGACATCAAAGAATCGTGCATATCTTTGTCATCTGCTTACAGATGTATTCAAGAGTTATCAAATTGTCAGCCCCTTCGTGCCCAAACCAAATCAACCCATGGGGCTATTTTGTTTGATTCCTCTCTGAAACGTTTGGCTTCAAAAGAAGATGTCGGTCGTCACAATGCACTAGATAAAGTTATTGGACAGACAATCCTTGATCAAACGATCCATCGCGCGCATATTCTTGTTTTGTCCTCGCGTGTTAGTCATGAATTGATGTCAAAGGTGATTCCTACGCCCATTCAATTTATACTGAGTGTTTCTCGACCCACATCTTTGGCTGTAGAGATTGCACGAAAAGTTGGCATTCACCTGGCTTGCTTGAGTAAAGATGGCGGCCTGTTTGTTTTTACTGGTCTGAATGCTTTCCGCTTGGTTGAATGATCATTTCATATTCTCGCATCAATTTAATCAATGGCTATATTAGCCGCGCAATCACTTCCAGCAAATTACTTTGATCAAAATTACTTTTCACGATATAGGCATTTGCGCCAGCATCAATACCTCGTTTTCTGTCCTCTGCAGATTGAAGACTGGTAACAAGAACAACCGGTGTTTCTTCTCCCTGTTTATCCTCGCGGATTTTTTGTGTTAACTCAAAGCCAGTCATTTTGGGCATTTCAACATCAGAAACCACCAGGTCAAAGTGATTGGTTTTAAAAATTGTATAGGCATCCAAGCCATCAACAGCAGTCGTGACCTCATAATCTGCAGACTCAAGGATATTTTGAATGAGCATGCGAGAAGTAATGGAATCCTCAGCAACCAGAATTGATTTTCCCTGGGTCACTTTTGTTTCTTCAGCTTCAGTAACAATGGGTTGAGTGAGGGTTATTTTTCCAGATGATTTGATGAGATCATGAACATTGAGCATTGGTACAACTTTTCCAGAACCCAGAATCGTAGCACCTGCAATATTGCGGACGCGACTCAATTGTTTGCCAAGACTTTTAACCAAAACTTCCTGTTCACCCAGTACTTCATCTACTTGGCAAGCAATATGTTTTCCAGATACTTCAAGAATGACGACAGTCATATATTCTGTTTTTTCAGGTGGTTTCTGAAAAGGCATTTCCAAAAGGTCCGAAAGAGAAAGAAAGGATAGTACTTCCCCCTCAAGTGTTATTGTTGCTTTATTCTCAACAGTTTTAACAGAATCGGTCTTGACCCGCATGACACGTTCAACATAGGTGACTGGTACAACAAAAAACTTGTTTTGTAATTGAATCAAAATCCCTCTTGATGTTGCCAGCGTAATCGGTACCTGCATCCGGAATGACGTACCTTTGCCCGATTCACTTTCTACTGTCAACATACCGCCAAGTTTTTGAATACGTTCTTGAACAATTGCCAATCCCAGACCGCGTCCGGAAATTTGTGTGATAATTGGGCTGGTAGATAACTCTGAACGAAAAATCAAAGACAAATTTTCTTTTTCTGTCAATCTGACTGCATCTTTTTCAGTGATCATCCCTCTTTTAATTGCTTCACGACGAACACGATCCAGGTCAATTCCTTTGCCATCATCCTCAACCAAGATTTCAACTTTGTTGCCAAGGGTTTGAGAAATGGATAAGGTTAATGTTGCACGTTCGGGTTTTTGGGCGTGTTTTCGAGTCTTTGTTGTTTCAATTCCATGATCCACCGCATTTCGAAGTAAATGCACGAGAGGGTCTTTTAACTCTTCAAGAATGCGCCGGTCAATTTCTACAGAATTACCAACAATAGTAAAGTCGACAGATTTTGATTGCTGACGGCTTAAATCTCGAATCATCTTCGGAAATATTTGTGAAAGCGAAGAAAAAGGGAGCATGGTTACTTTTTTCATATCATCAAGAACATCATCAATCATAATGCTTAAGGAACGTTGATCTTTTTCAGAGACATCAATCATTTGTTTAATTCGTTGTTCAAGGGAGACAATATGCTTATGGTTCCATTCAATGAACGATTCCAGCTTTTTCAAGTGCTCAAGGTCCCGCTGAGTTGTTTTCATTTCCTGATCACCTCGGGTTTTTCGGCGGACCCATCGAAATGTAGATTCACTCCCACCCCATTGCTTTTTCCATGTTTCAAAAGTAAGCATGGTATCTTTGAGATTTTTTAAATGCTGCCCGGATGCCAATTTTAAAGAAACCAATTCTTCCACTTTTAATAGTAATGAATCCAATTTTTGTGTAGAAATCCGGACACTTTCCTCCAGCGCTCCTTTTTCTGTTTTTTGATGTTTTTCCTTTGAGTTTTGTATGGCGGTTTGTGGTTGGTTAGAATCTGGCAACTGTTTTGATTTCTTTTGTTCTCCGGATGTATTCTTTTGAAGTACACTTTCAGATGGTTTGGATTCTTTTTCATCCGGCTTGATAGTATTCGTGCTTGTTTCAGATAAATGCGTCTTTTCATTGTTCTGATCCGGATATATTTCTTTTTTTTCAGACTTCGATGGTGGAAGTGTTTGAGCAGTAGATCGTTCTTTTGTTTGAGAAATGACCAGCTGTTCCAGAGGCGGTTTCGTTTTATTTGGTTGAGAGGATTTTGACTGTTCCTGAGTTTGTTGGGGTTCATTTGGTTGTGAAGGCTTTGGTATTTCCTGAGGATGTTGTGTTTCGTTTGATTGTGAGGATTTTGGTCGTTCCTGAGAATGTTGTGTTTCGTTTGATTGTGAAGGTTTTGGTCGTTTCTGAGTGTTTTGAGGCGTATTGTTTGAGGTTGATTTCGGTTGTTGCCTGGAATGCACAGAATCGGGGGGGGTTGACGTAGGTGTGTCGATTCCCAATCGAATATTTTCCAGAGTTTTATATATATTATTGATTTCAGCGGAGTGATTGTGATCCGACTGACTCAATAAGGTTTCAACCAATTCAAGCCCGGAGTGAAAAACATCGAACATTTCAGCAGAAAATTCAAGTTCTTTACGCTTTAAAGCAGAAAAAACATCTTCAAAGGCTTGACACAGGGTTTCGACATCCGAAAAATTTACTGCACGTGCTGCACCTTTTAGGCTATGTGCCTCTCTAAAGACCACATCCAGATCTTTTTGCGGATCTTCTCCCTGTTCAAATGCTTTTTCCAGGGTAAGCAGGCTTGTTGACATGGAAGCCAGTCGTTCTGAAGCTTCCATCTTAAAGGCTGCGCGTAATTTTTTTAGTAATTCTTCTTCTTTCATATCGTTTTTTTGGGCCTCCTTTATTGAGGACAGGCAGCAATTGCTTAATCTGATCTCATCAGTTGAATATCAATACCTTTATTTCTTAATTGCTGCTCGATTTTTTCTTTAGCAATACATACCTGTTCCGCAATAGCCAAGGCATCTTCTTTGGCTTTTCGTTCCTGTTCTGCAATCATGAGCGCTTCTTCTTTGGCTTTTCTCTCTTGCTCCACAAGTTTGAGAGCTTCATCCTTGGCTTTTCGTTCTTCATCCCTGGCTTTTCGTTCCTGTTGCAAATCAAGTGCTACAAACGATTGATAAACTGGGTCATTCATTAAAGTTTCAATATCTGGTTGGTTATATATATCATTTACTCGAAACTGGAATCCTGGAAGCACTGTGGAGCGGATAATTCCA
>Ga0272440_1002315_pt1 | contig 14944 bp, 1 predicted proteins | sample SSMMMBAug17_FD_192440 | JGI IMG/M metagenome (GOLD analysis project Ga0272440, IMG submission 192440) | Marine sediment archaeal communities from Little Sippewissett salt marsh, Falmouth, MA, United States - SSM-MMB-Aug17 | ecosystem: Environmental > Aquatic > Marine > Wetlands > Sediment ... | reverse complement strand
TACATCATCAATTCAAACAATCCAAAAAAACGCTTTAGGGAGTTAAGCAAAGTGTTAAATCAACTAATAACGTTAGTACCATCTGAAAAACATATGATAAACAGGGATTTGGGAAGACTTGAACCAACTCCGGCACTGATTTACAGAAATAAAGCACAAATTACAAAATAATCTATAAATAATAATAATTGCATATTATAGAGGCAAGTAAAAGCAAATATTTGTAAAAGAACGTTTTAGTTAAAAATTTATTAATAAAAATTGATGTTCAACACTTTTAATCAATAAGCCTATGTTTTAATCGCTTGATTTGACTGGGTTTATTTGTCAAGAAATAAAAATTATTAATTATCGAGTATTACAATTCTCGCCGGAACGGTAGAACCTATTTGGGTCCACCGCTAAAAGCGGTGGTTTTAAGAATTAATAAAAAAGCCGAAAAGAGGGTTAATAATAGGGAGCATGTTTTCAAAGCTTTCCTGGTAAATGAATTATCTGACAATATGTTCCCTAATATGAATGATGAACCTTTCGTAAGACTGGATCCTAAATCTTTCAATTTGGGCGTCCCACATCTGAAGATATGTACTCCACAGCCGTTCAAAAAATATGAACGTATTTTAGAGCATTCCTAAGTGCTTATCTGCCTGCTGGAATGTAGCCCAAAAAATATCAATAAGCTCATGAAGAAAAACATTCCCCATTGTGTCAGGGTTGGAATGCTTTTGCACTGAGCATTATCTATAACAATATGGGAATATGTAACTGGAAAAGGCGATGTTGTTTGTTTCATATTTCCAGCAACGTCTTTGACCTTAATAAACAGCAAATAGTCTTTTTCTCCGTTACTTAACGTATAATCATAATTTGAAGTATTAAGAATATGCCAGTCATCACAGTCTTCATAGCTTGCTTCACTGATACATATCTCACTTAGCTCCTCATTGGAATCTAAATTCAATGTAATCGTGTTAGTATAAGTTATTTCAGAGCCTGTTGCTTTGATATACACAGGCGGCACTGTATCAACAGTCAAAGGGCCAACTTTTGTTGTGGGACCTAAAATGGGTGGGTTCAAAAAAACAGCATCATATGCGGCAATGTAAACGTAATAGTATCCGTCCTCATATGGTCCATCGCCTCTTGTTGACCCTAAATCGCTGGCCAGTGCTATATACTGGTTTGTCAATATCGAATCATTCGTAATGGTATGCGATGGCTGGGTCGTAATGGTATAATAAAACCCATCAATTTCTGCGGTATTCGGATATTCGAAATAAACTTTGATCGTGGTATCTGTATTGGGTGATGAGTGAGACGATGTTTGTATGATAACCTCTTCTAAAGCATATAGTTCGTCGTTGGTGACTGATATTATCATACATATGGCAATAAATAATAAAAATAAATTCTTTTTCATTTTTTCCTCCTTTAATGATAAAATTAATTATAACATATGTTTATGTTATATATTCAACTTTGTTTCCAATTGTGATTGGTTATTGCTGATTCGACCAGACACATTTGAAAAGATCAGAGTTGGACTATAAGCTGTTAAATCATTCCCATGATCCATTTTTAAACTTAAAATCACAAGGACTGCCTGTCTGGCAATTTTTATAGTAAGGTTCGAACCCGCTACCGCCGTTAGCAAAAAACACAAGTGAATAGGTGCCTGTTGGCAAGCCCTCAATTCTATATGTGGCATTACCGTCTCTTGAAACAGCATTTGGAAAACGGTAAAGTTGGTTTTGGTGATCTGTCGTCCAGATATCAATGGTAACAGAAAATTGTTTACCTGAAGGCATTGTATTTCCCTCACTATCCCGGACAGTTCCATATATAACATTTTCATCACTTGCTCTCTCCAGAATAATTGGGACATCAACTCCTGTCTGGAAATTGGATTGTATAAAAGTTGTATATCCATATTCACTTCCATCTGCTTTTATTTCATAATTTGTGCATGAGGTTGTCAACACATTGAATTCAAATTTTCCATTACTGTTCGTTTTTTGGTTTTGTGCTGGAAAGTTAATATTATCCTTACATCGAATTTCAATTGAAATATTCTCAAATGGATTGCCAGAATCATCCATTACTATACCGGTAATGGTTCCACTCGGTAACAAGGTCACAGTCAATTCCTGCCCTGTGACTACAGTAACGTTTTGTGTCTGATAGCCAGGATAACTGATTCTCGCTTTGTAATCAGTGGCATAGGGGATATTCATTATCATAAATCTACCATCAGCTTCAGTGGAGTCAACTACTGAATCTATTTGACTGGAATAGATCAATACTGAAGCATTTTCTACAGGTGTTTCATCTATATATAATACAGTTCCGCTAATTGTAATTGATTGATCTAAGTATATTTCTATATCCGATAGATTGTTTGTGATTGTATAACCTAGAGTCTTTGAACTGTATAGCATTGTTTCGTGTGGAGTAACGTCCAGTATATAGTCATTTCCGGGTGGAATCATTTGCAATCTGAAAAATCCATTTGTAGATGAATTAGTCGCTTTATTATAACCCGTCGTTGGCGACCAAAGATCAATGTTGGCATTGTTGACAGGAATTTCTGTTGCAGACAAAACATAACCTTCAATAAACAGCCCCTTTATAAGCATAAAATTTACATCTGTTGAATCACTGGCGATACCAGTTTTACATTGTGAAATGTATGATTGATCGTCTTGACAGGACGCTTCTACCACATAATTATTGCTATTAAGCAGATCAGTAACTATAAAAAAACCATTCTGATCAGACAGTGTACTGTTCACAAAATCCTGGGAATAAACTTTGATCAAAATATTTTTCAATGGCTGATGATACACATCACTTATGTTTCCTGAAATACTGTATCTTTCCGGCAATATGAAATCAATATCATCTCGACTGGTATCAGTCAAATCGATTTTATCTGCTGTTTCCCAGGAAAACTTCTGATTATAGAATAACTCAGAGGCAGGGCTTGTAGTGTTTAACTGAATAACATACTCTGATACCGGTTCCAGGCCATTAATTGAATAAGTTAGCTGATCAGATCCTGTAAAAGTTTCATATTTACATGTTACCTGATGTGAGCCAGAAGATAAGTCACGACATGCACTCAACTTCAATTCTTGTTCATTTTGAATGTTATATATTGTTCCGCTGATGGAACGAACAATTTTTTCAAGGACAAAATTAATATCTGCTCTATTTGCATTCATTGTTATATTTATTGTTTGGCTGACATAGCGATGCGATATAATAGTTAAATCATAGATACCGACAGGAACTTCATTGACATGATAAGGTGTAGATGACAGCGTATTCCCTGTAATCTCTTTAACGATTTGTCTATTAGACATTTCAGAGTATAATTCAATCGTAAAATTTTCAACAATACTACCATCATTCGCACTGACTAGGCCACTGAGTTGATATACTGGAATTCTGATAGTTACAAAAGATCTTTCTGTTACAGTTGCGTTGCCGCCCGGGCCTGAAACAATCAACGTTACCGTATAAGTGGAAATATCTTCTCCTTCCCTCAATTCATATGTATGATTGGGCATTGGTAACGTGCTTTCTTGTCCATCACCAAAATACCAGCGCCAATCTGTAATTTCATTTTTAAGATTAACAGGTTGAAAAGATACAACTAGGGGTTCAAACCCGGTTGTCGATGATAATGCTGATATTTCTGCAGATGGGGGGCCATGAACATACAATTCAAATGATTGACTTGCTGTTTTACAACTGTCTGCAGCATAAATGGTTATAACGGCTATCCCCACTTTGTTATCTGTGGGGGTGATTGAAATCCATTGACTGTTATCAGAGCCCTCAATAACAATTTTTTGGTCCAATACCAGTTCAGGATTTGATGATTCTGCATAAATTGTCAGTTCGCTGATATCTGTATCATCATCAGTTATTGTAAAACCGATTGATTGCACAATCGAATTTACTGGAATATGTTGATTGTCAATTGAGCTTATAACCGGTAACAGTGATTCTGATGAGTTAATATAAAAATTTTTGATATATTGATCTTGTCCACCATTGGTAGTCCCGCCATTATCTTTCAGGACGATTGTAATAGATGCTGTACCTGACTGGCATGATGTCTGAAATGTCAGATGACCATTATCCGAAATTTCAGGACCTTTCAAGAACATCTCTCCTCTGTCTGTATTAAGTTCAAATGCGCATTGCTGATGACTTTCATTATCAGGGCCAGCTGAAATGCTGGTTGCCCATCCTGAATAGCTGTAAAAAAATTTGTTGGCTTTCACAGATAGGTTGTTACCCAATATAAATGAAGGCGAATCGTTGACAGACAGGACAGTAACAGTAAACTCTTCAACATTCGTTGTTAGCTGGTCAGATACTGATACTGTAACTGTTACTGATCCATACATGTTTTCTGCTGGAGTCATTCGTAGTATCAGGTCAGTTCCAATCTGACCGCCAGGAATAATACCACTGTTCCCATCATAATTACTGATTTCAATATATTTAGATTGTTCCGGAAAAACCAATGGATTGCTGGTGATCACTGTAAAATTTAATTCATCCATATCCACATCTCTAATGGTCATTGGAATGGATAACTGTTGATCTTCAAGCATCGTCTGAAAAGTAACCGGACTGATTATCGGACTGTCATTAATATTGTCAATTGTTACAACAAAACTTGTATCATCAGACAGGTTTTGCGAATTAAATACTGCAACTGTAACAGTATATGTACCAAAAACATTTTCAGGGGGGGCAATAATCATTGTCACGTTCTTTATTTCACCAGCCGTTAAAAAATCTGTGTATGCACCGGTATATGATCCGGCAAATATAAAGCTTGTTTCGGGTAAAACAGTCGGATCACTGGTACTTATTTGAATAAATATTTCCCCGCTCTCATTGTCAGTATAAGATATTCCTATTGGCTGCGTTATGTGGTCTTCATCTATTCTCTGGTCTGCAATTGAAAAAATTGATGGATGCTTTTCAGATGGTTTGTCCTGCCATGTTCCAGTTTCGAACTGGAATGTCCCGCTGTAATCTCTTTCGGACAATGAACACACTGCAGTAAATGCCTTTAATCCATAGCCGCCTTCAGGGTGAAATGATAAAGAATATTCCCGGGGGCCTAAATTGGGAACCATAAAAGTGCTTTGATTGATTTTCGTATGATAAATTTGAAGCTCTGTTGCGTTTTCAAATACATATATAGCGATTTCGATATCATGCAGGATGGGTAGCTTATCCCCATGTGAATCTATCAGCGTACCATAAATGTTCAGGCTTTTACGAAGTGTCATATCTCCGTTGTCTCCTGCTTTGAGGCCTGGTTTAGTCACTTTAAAGTATCCTGTAGCGTTTGCGGATAATTCATAGTCTGAAACAAGCGCACCTTTTTCATCATATACAGGTAATGAATTGAATTCAAAGTATCCATCATCAGTCTTACACTGTTTGGCTTGTTGCAAGACAGATTTTGATCTTAATTCTACATAAACATTTTGTAAAAGCGCATTACTTTCTGATTTAACGATACCAGAAATTTTTCCACCAGTAGCGGCAGTCATTGTAATGTAGATCGTCTGACCATCATAAGTAACGATCTCTGTTTCATAGTTTTCATGAGTTATTCTGATAGTATAGTCTTCATCCGGAATATTATCAATAAAATAAAGTCCAGCAACTGACGGATTCTCCTTCAAATGATAAGTATCGTTATACATCACATCAACTGTTGCGCCACTAACAGGAATCTGGTTTTCTTGATGGATATGTACTTCTATTTTGATTCCACCTCTTTGCAATTCAATGGGTAGTAAATCAACATTAGAGTTGATTGTCACCCAACGATTGACATTGATGTACCCTGGCTCAACTGGTTTGACATCCAGTTTATAGTCTGAACCTGGTGGGATAGCAGTGATTGTAAATTCTCCATTAGCATCGCTATTTGTTTCCCTGATATCAGTAGTGTATATATGAAGTTTGATATTCGCACCTTGTATTGGCCCTATTTTATCTATCACCTGGCCTGTTAATGTGTATCCTTGTTCAATAGTTAATACTAAATTATTGGTTCCAGTAACAATATTCTCCCAGGTCTTTTCAATGTAGGGCAGACTGCTTTCGGGTATGGCATCAACAATATAATCACTGCCTACAGGCAAATTTCTGAATGAAAAGCTGCCGTCCATTGCCGATATCTTGCATTGTTCGAGATTATATAACCGGGATTTAATACAGATCTGTACGTCAGGAATGTTATTTCCGTCTGAATTGATAATACGTCCTTCAATAAAGTCATTGCCTCCATTAACATGTTCTACAAGTATAAAATTCACCTGACTTGCTGACCCCCAACGCAAATTTATTCTTGAGGCATCATTTCTGTTAATAACTTGATCATAAAACTGAATGGAATACCCTGCTGCATTTGCATAAACAATAAAATCTGAGGCCAATGGCAGATCTGATATTGTATACCGACCAGAATCGTCTGTTAGTGTACTGGTTATAAAATTCGAAATGTTAGATTCTGCATAAATGGTCATATTATTCAAAGGTTCAGATTCAGTATTTGTGACCATCCCATTGATTTGAAGGTTGGTTTGTAAAACAAAATCAATACCGGAAGAGTTAGTTGTTACAGGCTGTGCATTTGTTGGTTCAGTTGTCAGGCTGTAAACCTGATATGGATACGCTATGGATTCAATTTCAATAGATGGAATTTCAATAAAATAATACCCAGTGTCCAGTCCAATAAATGTATAATTTCCCGATTCATCTGTCTGAACGAACGTTGTTGTATCATTGCTTATTTTTCTAGCCTGAACATAAATATCTTCAACAGAATCATCAGCATCTGTCCGAACATGTCCTGAAATTGTATTGAATTGACGAATATAAATATCTATATCTTTCAGAGGATTTCCCGGGGTTAACTGTGTAGCCTTGTAAAAACTGATAACACTGTCTGATTCATCTGTATAGTAGAAACATATGTCAAAGGGTTTATAGTAAACGAAAACCTTGTAATCAGAAGCATATTTTAAATGCGAAAAGGTATAATATCCATACTCATCTGTTGTTGTATCACTTTCTCGTGTATCTGAATTAATTGTAACTTTAATTCCTGCAATTCCTGGATTGCCTGGTTTTGTCTCATTAACAATCCTGCCTTGAATACAATATGATAGCGAATGAATGGTTAACATAAATGATTCGCTATTGATGAAGATACCGTCACTTACAGTAAGCGTTATACACACTGTGCCTGCTTTATTCAGTGGTGTAATTGATACAAAACGGGTTTTTGTATTTCCAGAAAAATAAATATTATTGTCAGGGACCAGGCTTTGATCTGATGATGATCCACTGAGTAACAATGAACTGATATCTGTATTTTCATCAGATAATGTAAAAGAGATGTTTTTTAGGGTAATATTTTGTGTCGTATTCTGATCTTTGATATCACTGATTTGTGGTTGACCGAACGTATATACATTGATCACTTTTACATCAAAAGGTTTTTTCACCTGCCAATCACCATCGGTAACGTGAATTGTAATTGTTGTTTCTCCTGTTTTTAAAGGAAGAACAAACAGAGTCAATTGTTGTTTATCGGTTGTCGCAGGTAACTCAATACATTCATCCGGAGTACATAAGGTCACATGCTGAGGATCTATTGCAATTATACTGGTATTTGATGATTCTACTGTAATGGTTAATTCATCTCTATCCTCATCGACAACTGTGAAGGCTATCACTTCGACAGCATATTCTTCTATCGTCATCGGATCAATACTTGAAATTATGGGTTTCTCATTAATATCCCTCACTTTGACTGTCAGAGAGGCTGTGTCTGATTCTGTCATATCAGACACCAAAATATTCAAATAATAGCATGTATACATTTCGTAATTCAACTGACTGACAAGCTGAATGGCACCTGTTGTTTCATTGATAGAAAAATGATTTGCCGGCCTTATCTCTGTAATGCTGTATGTTAAAGGATCGTTTTCAATATCATCCGCCAAAATGGTATAATAGAAGTCACCTGGCTCTTTATTTTCATCAATAGAAAAGATTTGATCAGTTACCACTGGTGGTATATTTACATGTGTGATGCTCAGTGAAAAGCTTGACGAAGTAATTGCCTGACTATCGGAAACAGTTACAGTTACTGTTACAATGGCGTTTTTATTTGTATCAGGCCATAAGGCCATTGTTATAGGTGTTGAAACACTGCCGGCAGCTATTGAATAATACTGGCTGTTTTTCGTTAGAATCATTATATGTTCGTCATCTGCCGGAAGAACTTGATGATCACTGGTGGATATTGTCAGACTCAGAGCATCTTGATCAACATCGGTCAAGGTAAACGCAATTGATGGTGACCATTTATCATCGTAGATGCTCATGTCAGGAATTAAACTGATCATTGGTGCATCATTCGTATTTACAACGGTAATCGTAAAGGACTTGCTAATTGGTTCAGATATGTTTCCGTCGGTCACTGTAAACGCAACAAAATGATTTCCAACATTTGCATTTTTAGGTGTACCTTCAAAAGCATTATCAGTGAAAGATAGCCAATCGGGTTTACTTGTATACGAAATTGTAATTGAATCGTTTGCATCAATATCCTCAGCTACAATCATATAGCGATATAAGCTGTCTTCCCTTACTATGGTCAAAGGTGATGAAGTAACTACCGGAGGATCATTGGTATTGATGACAGTTAATTGATACGATGTAATGCATGTGGCATCTCCATCTGTTGCTGTAATGCTAATGGTTTCAACTCCCACGTGTTCATTTAATGGTGAACCAAAAATTCTGGCAGTGCGATCTCCATTATCCGTAAAACTCAAAAAAGATGGCAATGTAGCTGTTATGGTAATCGTATCTGAAATGTCATAATCAGAAACAACGATAGTATATTGATACGGACTGTCTTCATTCACAGTTAAATTAGGTGATGCGCTGAATACAGGGGCATCATTAACACTTAGAATGGTAATTGGAATATGTTTATAGTCAGTCGCAATAGACAAACCATCTGGTGTAGAATGGCCCAGATCATTGGTTGTTATATCAATACCAGCATCCCCAAAATATTGTGCTGTCGGCGTAAACAATAGTTCATTCATTGCTGTGTTGACCGCAGATATACTGCCTGTAAAAGATATTTCCGTATCTGCAATGCCATCATTAATGACAAATGATACCTCCTTTGGCTGTGCCAGAGTTACAATACCATTATTTGCAATTAAGGATACTGCAATTGGATTGCTGCCAGCATCGGCGTCGCTGACAGTAATGGTCAATGATAGTGATGTATCCTCATCAGTTATTAATCCTTTTGAATAATCAATCAATGGTGGATCATTTATAGCCAGATACATCATTGTTATACATAAAGGTTCAGATTGCTGGGGCCCGCCACTACCTGTAAATCCCAGATCATTGACAATAAGGGTATATGCCGCCATTCCACTGAATTCCGAATCCGGAACAAAATGAAATTGGTTTAAGGCATTATTGATGTGGGTAATATCACCAGTAAATGACATTGAATAGTCACTTGTTCCTGTGCCAGCGATAATGGTCAAACCGTTTGTTGTGGCAAGTGTCAGCTTTCCGTTTGATGCAACCAGGGTAAATTGTATGGATGCATCAAGTGCATCTTCGTCATGAACCAAAATAGTTTGTGTAATACCTTGATCTTCAGTCAGTGCATCAAGTGTAAGCCCTTGTGGAATGAAAGTAATTCCGGGGGCTTCATTAATCCCGATTACAAAAATATTTACCACTGACGTAACAGATTGTGGACCACCGGACCCCGAATGTCCCAGATCATTAACTTCAACTGTCAGACGTGCGGTGCCACTGTAGTTTTCTTTTGGCTCAAAGACCATTTCTGTCAATGCCTTATTAATATTTAAAATCGTTCCAGTCACAGACAGATATGATGATGAATTGAATGTTCCAGAAATCGAAATCGGAGATAAACCTGTTTCAGTGATTGAAATGTTTCCGTTTGTGCTGGTGAGTGTTAATTGAATGGCGTTACTTCCAGCATCTTCATCAGAAATATGAATACTGGTAATTGTGACAGATTCATTTCGCATTGTTTTTAATGTTTCTGTTGGAGAAGAAATCATTGGTCGATCATTCTTATCATTAATCGTCACAATAAGTTGCTGTGTAGCGCAAGTATAGTTATCACAAACGGAAATAGTAAATGTGTATTGCTGCACAGATTCATAACTGAGTTTAGTTAAATTTTTTATAACGCCTGTTTCTTCTGAAATAGTAAAGGATTCTGATGTTGATGGTGCAACAGGCGTCATCCTGTAAGTCAGTGTGTCATTATCAACGTCAATGGCGGTTATCGTATACACTTTTGAACCAATGGCTGAATCATCGTTAACTGGAAATTTTGGAGTACTGGTAATGTATGGGGGGTCATTCACACTGGTTATGGATAAAGTAAATGATTGCGTGCTTGTCAGATCTGTATCATCAGCTATGATTGTAAAGGTCTGATCTCCATATTTATTTAGAATCGATGTAATCGTAATTTCTCCTGATTCAGAATTAATGCTAACATTGGCAAAACTGATCGTATATGGATTCAGGCTGAATGTCACTGTTTCTGAATATTCACCAAAAGGCCTGGCCAGGTGTGTAATGGAAATTGATTCTGTTGTCTGAAAATCTTCTTCTACCTCAATCTTCGATTTGTCTATCTCAAATTCTGGTGGATCATTGACAGGAGTTATTGATAAACTTAAAGATTGCGTGTATGTTAATTCACCATCATTCGCAATGATTGTAAATGTTTGATATCCAAAATAATCTTTTATGGATGTAATTGTTATTTGACCAGTTTCAGCATTGATAATGATGCTGGTGTATGTACCGATATCAGGGGACAGGCTGAATGTTATTGTCTCGGAATATTCTCCGAAAGGTTGGCTAAGTTCTGTAATTGTTATAAACTGTGGCGTTGAAAAGTCTTCATTCACTGAAGTACTATTGCTGCTGAGACAAAATTTTGGTCGATTATTCACAGGTGTAATGGATATACTTAAAGATTGCGTGTATGTTAATTCGCCATCATTCGCAATGACTGTAAATGTTTGATACCCAAAATGTTCTTTTATAGATGTTATTTCTATTGTACCAGAGTCTTCATTCATACAGACATTAGCGTAGTCACCCTTATCAGGATATAAGCTGAATGTTATTCTTTCAGAGTCCTCTCCATAAGGTTTAACAGGTTCTGGAATTGTAATAAACTGCGGTATTGAGAAGTTTTCGTTCATTGTAATACTATTGCTGCTGATGCTGAATTCTGGGGGGTCATTAACAGATGTAATTGATAGATAAAAGGATTGCGTGGCTGTTAATTCGCATTCATCTTCAGCAATCATTGTAAATTCCTGATCGCCAAAATAATCTTTTTTGGCGGTAATGGTTATTTCTCCAGTATCACTATTTATTTTGATATTGGCATAATCTGCAGTTGCAGGAAAAATGCGGAACTGAACATTTTCATCTTCTTCATTAAAAGGCGTGAATATGTGAGTAACAGTGATTGATTGCGCTATTGTAAAATCTTCAGCAATTGAAATACTATTTTTACTGATTGTAAACGCCGGTGGATCAGGAATGGATATAATAGTAATAGAAATGATTTCCTGAGCAGTTTCAGGTTTTCCCGGCAGCCCGTCATTAATGGCAAACCCCTGATCATTAACGGTAAGGGTGATTCCTGCATGACCATGATATTGACTTGTTGGAATAAAAATAAATCCATCTAACGCATTGTTGATATCTGAAAGAGAACCATAGGTCATGGTTAATTCACTGAACGAATCTGATGAAAGCACTGGTGTTAAACCTGTTGTTTGATTTAATTTGATCATACCATTCTCAACTACAATGGATAGCAAAAGCGGATTGGCGTCGGCATCTATATCATCTATTCTTGCAAATAATGTCACTTCTTCATCTTCATCGATAGACTTTTTAGTGTCAGGTGAAATTGTTGGTCGATCATTTTCACCTATGATATATACAGTCATCACATCACTGTCAGTTTTTTCATCTGATATGCTGCCAGAATTGCCCAGGTCATTGGTTATCATGGAAATGGAATAGCTGCCAAATAGATTATCTGATGGCATAAACTGAATCTGTTTCATTGCTTCGTTAACATTTTCCAAGGTTCCAGTAAATGACAGTTGATGACCTGTTTGCTCATACTCAGTCAGTCCGTCTTTATTTTTCAGAGAAGTTGTGCCAGCATTTGAGCAAAATTCAACACGAACACTGTATCCATCAGGATCAGAAACAGATGCAGTAAAAGTAGCCGGTTGATCTTCTGTCAATGTGATCCCTTTTGGTGGCAATGAATTGACAGGATAATCATTGTCAGCGATGACCCTAATTAAAATGGTATCAGTGTCATAAAGAGGCTTATCATTATCACCATTATGTCCAAGATCATTGGTTGTTATTGTGATACCTGCATACCCATTAAAATTAGTTGTAGTTGTTAATGTCAGGAACTCAAGTGCTGTATTGATATTGTCCTGTGAACCTGTGAAAGACATATATTGTGATGCTGAAAACACACAAGAAGTCAACAAGGTAAGTCCATTGGTATTGCCGAGTGTTAGATATGCATCTGTCGTTAGTGTTATCTGAAGTGGATCTGTTCCTGCATCTGGATCATATATTGAAACCGGTGTGACATCAAGGGGTTCATCTTCGTAAACCGTTAAAATATTTGGGCATCGATTGGTGGGGCCGTGATTTTCATCAGAAACAAGAATCGTTATAACACCAGAGTCTGATAGCGCAGAGCCAATACCGGTATGGCTAAGATCATTGACTGTAATAGTTAATGAGCGAAATCCAGTGTCTGTGGGACTGTATGTCATGCCATTTAAGGCTGTATTAATATTTGTAATTATACCTGTAAATGACATTTCACTGCTATTGTTTTCCCCCTTATCTATATCTATATTATTCGTTTGATTTAAAATAATTGTATCATCAGGTTCAGTCCTCAATGAAACACGAATGGTATTGGTATATGCATCAATATCGTCAACAGAAAGGCTTGTAATCGTCAATGTGCTGTTTTCTTTCGTTTTTAAGATGCCTTCTGGTAATCCTAAGGTTGGTGGATCATTGACGGGTGTTACAGAAAAGACAAAAATTGTTGAATCTGTAAGACCAGAGGTATCTGCAACAGTCAATGTAATGATTGATGCGCCAGAGTTATTTGATGTGGGGGTAATGCTGAGATACATGTTTGCAGTTTTGTCAGGTAAAAGAGTAATGGTGTAAGAATTGTTTTGCGTGTTGATTGGTTTTGTTGCGGTTATATTGATGTTGTTCAAAGTCAAAAGTGTGATATTTGACGAATATATTGAAATATGTAATTCATCCATATCATCATCTGAAATAGAAAATGGAATAGAAAGGGTTGAATCTTCCAATATTGATTGATTTCTAATATGACTAATTGCGGGTTGATCGTTTACATCGGTCAGGTTGATATTCACTATGGCAGTACCTGTAAGGCTCGTATCTGAAACCTGAACCTCGAGTGTATAGGTGGGCATATTTTCATAATCCAGGAAACTTCCATCTGTTACCGTAATCTTTCCTGAATTATTGATTGAAAATACATTGCCTGTATTACCAGACAAGATTGTCAAAATCAGCGGATCTCCTTCAATATCGCTGGCCTGAACAATTCCAACAGTTGTATTTTTTGGGCTGTCTTCTGTAATCCTGAATATTGTATCAGTTATGACGGGTGGATCATTGACAGCCGTTACAGTTAATGTAAATGCAGTGTTTGCTGTTAATGCGCCAGCACCATCATCTGTAACAGTGACAGTTAATCCAACCACACCATTCTGGTTTAACAGTGGTAATACCGTTAATGTAAGGGAATGGTTTGTATTTTTTGTGGGAATTGAATATACACTGCCACCGGTTCCACTGATGGTCATGCTTTCAGAAGTCATTGATACCAGTGTGGTATTATTTGATACAACAGAGATAGTGAGTGCGTCTGCGTCGGCATCTGTTACACTAAATGGAATACTTATACTGGTATCTTCTAAAGTCGTTAAGCTGTTAATATGACTTATTGCGGGTTGATCGTTCACATCTGTTAAATTTACGTTCACAATAGCTGTGTCTGTCAGGCCATAATCTGAGACCTTTACTGTCAGGGTATAAGTTGACTCTGTTTCAAAGTCTAATAAGGTCCCATCTACTACAGTTATATTACCTGAATTATTGATTGAAAATACATTGCCTGTATTTCCAGACAAGATTGTAAAGGTCAGCGGATCTCCTTCAATATCGCTGGCCTGAACAATTCCAACAGGTGTATTTGTTGGGCTGTCTTCTGTAATCCTGAAGATTGTATCTGTTATGACGGGCGGATCATTGACCGCAATTACGGTTAAAGTAAACGAAGTGCTTGCTGTTAATGCGCCAGCACCATCATCTGTAACTGTCACCGTTAATTCAACCACACCATTCTGGTTTAACAGCGGCAGTACCGTTAATGAAAGTGTATGGTTTGTGATTTTTGTGGGAATTGAATAAACACTCCCACTGGTTCCACTGATGATCATGCTTTCAGAAGTCATTGACATCAGTGTGATATTATTTGATACAACAGAAATCTCCAGTGCGTCTGCATCGGCATCTGTTACGCTAAATGAAATACTTATGCTGGTATCTTCCAGAGTTGTTAAGCTGTTAATATGACTTATTGCGGGTTGATCGTTCACATCTGTTAAATTTACGTTCACAATAGCTGTGTCTGTCAGGCCATAATCTGAGACCTTTACTGTCAGGGTATAAGTTGACTCTGTTT
>Ga0272440_1002314_pt1 | contig 14944 bp, 5 predicted proteins | sample SSMMMBAug17_FD_192440 | JGI IMG/M metagenome (GOLD analysis project Ga0272440, IMG submission 192440) | Marine sediment archaeal communities from Little Sippewissett salt marsh, Falmouth, MA, United States - SSM-MMB-Aug17 | ecosystem: Environmental > Aquatic > Marine > Wetlands > Sediment ... | reverse complement strand
CAGTTCTGCCATGAGGTGCAGTACCATCTAATGAAACCAGAATGATATATTCATCTGAAATCTTCTCACGATCTTTTGCTGCTTCCATTTCAGTTCGGGTATATTGACTGTTTTGATAATCTTTAGAATATAATATCACGCAACGTTCAGCCTTATTTCTGTAAATAGAGTAAAGATGTTCATTGATAATTTTTCCTGTAATATCATGTTGTTCATTTTCATCAAAAAAAACAGTTAATTTGTTTTTTTTTAAATGTTGAAATAGTTTTTTTGCGAAATATCTGTCTTGTCCCAAAAAAGATAGTGCAACATCATATTTATATTTTGACTTTACTGGTATATTTGTCGCTATAAACTTATGATAAATTTTTTCCAATTGGTGAATGTTATTTAATATAGATTCCAAACGATGCTTAAGTTTTCGTTTAAAGAATTGATTGTATATGATACTGTTTAATTCTTTTTGAATTGCATGGTTGAATTCATTGAATTTTTCATAAAATTTTTTTTGTTTTTCATCAAGAAAACCTTTTTTGTCAATCGCTTTTAAAACAAGTTCATAATTTATCCCATTGTGTGCTGCCCATGCCTCTCTATTTATCAAATTAATCGGTTCAATTTCAAATTCATTCATTAATTGAAAATCGTTTTGAGCCATTATCGCATAATTTTCAATTTGTTTATATTTTTGAATCTGTTGATATTCTTCTTGTATCCATTGCTTTAAAGTAGGCCAGTAATGAATTAAAATGATATTGCAAATATCAATAATAAGTTCTGTCTGAAGTGTGCATGTAAAAAAATTATTTTCAGGATGACAATAAATATTAAGAACTTTTTCAATTTCTGATGATTGTACATCGATTATATCAGAAAGGTCTGAGATTGAAATGGGATTGTGTATCTCAAAAGTGTTTTCCAAGCTATTAATGATGCTGGTAAAAATTAATTTTGCAATACACTGTTGTGAGTGATCTAATTGATTGTATAGTTTTTCGGCATGATTGAAGAGTGCTTTTTCAATACCGCCTTCATTTATGTAATCATTATACGTGAAAACAATTTCAGAAAAAGAAATTTTTGTTGTTGAATTCCACATACATTTCAGAATATGCTGGACAAGCGGTATATAAAATTGATCCCTTTTATATTCAGACATTTCCAAATATTGGTTATAAATAGCTTCAATAACAGTGTTTTGTATTGTTATTCCTGAAACAAGTGAAACTTTATTAATAAGATCACGTATTTGACCGCATTCCAAATAATCTAATAGAATGTTACATTTCATAATTTCATTAAACATCACAGGAACTATCGAGGCACATTCACCAAGACAATCTGATCGAATGGTGATTACAACAAAAATGTGAATATTTTTTTGTTCGAGACGTTCATCTTTTTCATTGATAACATGAGTCAAAAGGGATGAAAATTGTTCGATTTTATTTTTCCCAATATCTTCTTTGAATAGAAATAATTGTTCAAACTGATCAACAATGATCAAAAAATTTGTATTATCTGGTAATTCTTTTTCTGTAAGCGCATGAAACAGACCTTTATCTCCTTTCGTTAATTTTGCTAACAGAAAACGAAATTTTTTAGCCTTACTTTCAGTATCTGTTTGATTCTTTTCAACCAGTGCCATTGAAAGGTTTTCAACAGGTGTTTTACCCGGTGTCATATGCACCAATCGCCAGTTATCTTCAGCATTAATTAAAAAGCCACCTTCAATAGAAGGCCACAATCCAGCATGGATGAAAGAGGATTTTCCACTGCCAGTTGGTCCAATAACCGCCATAAAAGGGCTTTTTTCCAAGTTGTTGAGAGACTCAGATATCTGATGCTCTCTGCCAAAATAAAAAATATCTTCATTTTGTTTAAACGAGCGTAATCCAGGATAAGGGTTTGAATGATTGAATATTTTATCAGTAGAGGTCTGTTGAATTCTATTTAAAAAAGGTTCAAATATTGATTCACATAAATGTTTTTTATTTTCAATAAGGATAAGTTCAGGAATATCAATTTTTTTTAAAAAATCTGGTTCTTGAATTTCAAGATAAAGTGCTATTGGTTTAAGTGCTGTATTGTTTGTTCTCAATACCTTCATGCAATAGTTGATTTGTCTTTTTATCCATTCAGGAGTTACGCTTTTACAAACTATAATAACGCTTTTACACTTCCGCAAATATTGATTTAAATGGCTCCTGATGATAACAGAGGAACCTTTTGTTCGTTGAATACAATTATAATTTTTTTCTCCCAATAATCTTTTAATTTTTTCAGCAATCAAATAATCTTTTTGATTTGCGATTATATATATAAAATCGTTTTTTTCTAATACATCATGGTTCACAGGCGCATTCAACAACTGATGGTTGATCTCAGTTTTAAAATCATTAAGAATCATTTCATGAACTGTGCTTTCTTTGAGGAGATGAAGGTGCTGTTTATTCGCACACTGTTTATCAATGATTGGCTTTGGTTCTCTCCATTGTAAAATTTTATTTTTAGACAAAATAGAAACCGCTATTTCATATTGTAAATATGGATAGTACTTGTTTAAATGTATTATTTTTTCTCCTGGTTTTTCACTTAACAATTGAACAAAGCAATGACACTCTTTGATATTCAATTGTAATTGCTGCTCTAACTGTTCTTTTTGGTTATGAAATTGTTGATATAGAGATATTTCTGGCAATATTTTATAATTAGCCTGAGTCAAATAACGTTTCATATCTTCTCTTTTAGCATACAGGTCATCAGTCACCTCAGCTAAAAAAACAGTTAATGATTCTTCTACATCATTGCTCATTTGCGCCTTTATCAACGTCAGTTTTTGAACAAGTTCATTGCATAAGCCAGTAATTAAATCATAAAAAGGCTCATCAAATTGATCAACATCTTCTTTTGATTTCTTCGACTGATTTTTTATTGTTTTATTTGTATGATCAAATATTCCAAACTTATATTCAAAAAGGCCTTTTAATGGTTCAGGTCGTTCAATTTTTTCCTCAATTTCAATGACTATGATACGTGAACAAATTTCCTCGAACTGTAGTTGATTAATAAACTCAATGTTATCATCCAAATATTTTGATGATAGCATCAAAACAACTAATGCAGACTGATTGAGTATGTCATATGGGGGATCATACTCCATGACAATAGACAATGAATTATTTGCCGCAAGCTTTTTAGGTACTAATGTTTTGATATAATGAAAAATGGTTGATATCCACCCCGAACTTTCTGCATCTTCTTTTGCGTAGCAGACGTAGATATCATAACGATAATTGTTGAGAAATAATGACATCACCAACTCCTGAAGCCATATTGACTAAATATAACCTGATAAAATTATCTTTCTTTTAAAATTTTAGAAATAGCGTATTTGGGACTGAAACGAACATAAATGAGTGCTATACTGACAACGATTAAGACACATATAACTGTTGACGTAATAATGCTGCTATTGATAGAAAAAAGTGAAATAAAGCTATCAAAGGACTGATCACTTAAAATCGCATTGATTGCCTCTCTTCTTTCATTTCCATCTGTCCATATTGATTCGATGATATATTTGATAAAAAATGATCTTAAGAAAGGAATTAGTACATAAACCAATAATAGCGCTGTTGTTGCTGCAATAAAGAGAATCATTAGAACCTGAGTATTAAAAATAAATATTATACTTAAGACCGATGCCCCCATTGCGCGGAAAATTGCAATTTCTGAGGCTTTGTTGCGAATGTTAATCATCACGTTTGTTGTTAAAAAGAGAATAAATAAGAGCCCCAGCATAAAGACACCAAGAACTTTGATGCCATTTAAAAGGGTTTCACTCTGGTTGGCAAAATTTATTTTTTCTTCATATCCATAAGCTGTTATCCGCCATCTTTTTTTCGGATCTTCATAAAAAGCTCTGGATAAATATTCACCCAATGGTCTGACAATTGATTTTGTTTTTGTATATACTGTTCCTATAACAATTGGAGGATCTTCAATATTTTTTTCAAAGACTTCCCATTTATCATCAAACGACATTTGATATGCATTATGATCTAAAATAAGATTGTTGTGTACCCATTCTCTCCATTGTGATTTGGTCTTTGCATATTTGTAATCACTGTACAAGTCGATTGTTTTGTTTCTCATTATGGTATAATTAATAATCAGATTGCCATACCTGTCCTGATTGTTTTTGGGTTCAATGACTTTCCATCGTTCATTAAAATCAATATTTTCAGAGACAGTCAGTCTCGTTTGATAAAATTGCTTGTTTTCATCACAGTGTTGTGATGAAGAACGAATTTTTTCACCAAAACCAAATGTCGTTATTGCATGATATTTCCCTGATTCAGGCATCCTTTCAACCACTGCACGAATGGGGATGCATGCTTTTTCACCACTTCCATATAGAATTCTTACTTCATTGGCTTTTAAATCATAGCCAAGATCATCAACAAGGGTTTCTTTGTCAATAATTATTCCCTGATCATCGTTGGATGTAAATCTAAAATCCCCATTTACAATAAATTTAAAGCGAGGATCTTCAAAAAATAAATCTCGATAATCAATCCATTTAATTGTTGTTGTTCGATTCATTCGCTGACCATTTTTTTTGACAAATTCTGGTCCGGATTCCCAGCTACGATAAGTTGAAGCGAGTACTGTATTGCTTTCAAATGATGAAATATCTACTAAAAAACTTAGAAGCCTATTGATTTCTCTTGTTCCCCTTTCAATCAATTTTAATTGTTTAATATTCAGGTTTTCACTGGAGGCTTTTGTGTGAATAAGATTACTTGCATAGTAACCATAGTTCCGAAAATTGATAATTAAAGCGTTTCTTTTTTTTGTTACATGATGAAAACTGTTTCCATTTAAAAGACTTTTTGCACAGTTTGCCGTATTGCTCTGGCAGATAAATTCAATAGGAGATTTAATATGTATTTGATTGGCAGTCTTATCAACGTGTTGTATACTTTCGGAAAGTTTAGTTATTAACCATTGCTGGACTGTGCCGGCAGTTACCTGATTAATTGTGTTTTGCACATAAGTCGATAGACCAGGGGGATGTGTAACTTGAATATCAAATTGTCTGAGAAAGGAAGAATTATTTTTTAATTTATCAATGGTGCTAAACCAGTCTATCATCTGGTTACCAGCAAAGATTAAGAAAAAAAGGAGTAAAAAAGCTGACAGAGTAATCATTGATATTGCCCGTGAACCATCAGCTTTAGATGTTATGTTTTTTAAAGATATTTTGCTTAAAAAGGGAAGATAATTAAGATATTGTTTATTATTTGTTTTTAAGGGATCTGGAAATTCTTTATCAAAAGGCATATCTTTTTTTAATAAGGATCGAATTTCTTGCTTTTCCTGATCTGTCCATAGGTTTTCTTTTTTACATTTATTAAATATAATTTCGCCATGATTGTTTTCTTTAGATTTAAACAAAACGATTTGATCTGCATATTTAAAGGCATGTTCAACATGATGCGTGACCATGATAACTGCGCCATTTTTTTCTTCACGCCATCGTTTTAATATTTCCAGGATACGTTGTGCATTTTGTGAATCAAGATTGTTTGCGGGTTCATCTGCAAATATAACATGTGGTGTTTGTGCAATTCCCCTTAAAATACCAATACGCGTTAATTGACCACCGGATAATTCATTAGCAGGAGACGCCTCAAGTTTTTTCATATTTAATGAAGCCAGGAGCTTTTCGCTGTACTCATATATGGATTTTTTGGATTGATTGTTTTTAATAAACAAAGGAAGCGCAATATTATCTTTTGCAGAAAGCGGCTTTGATTCATAGCAGCGTTGAAAAATATAACCAAAATTCTTTTTTCTGCAATCTCTAAAGAATTTTGAATCATAATGTATTTCTTTTGTATCTTGAAAATATTTTATATTTTTTTTCTGTTCTTGAGACAGCTTTTCAAAGCCACTTAGTATGGACATAAAGGTAGACTTTCCAGAACCAGACTCCCCCATAATTGCAATAAAGCCCTTTTTGAGTTCAAGATGATTTTCTCTTAATCCCGGGTTAAGTGATAATGTCCAGCTATTTTCGTTTTGTCTTTGATATTTAAATGAAAAATTCTTGTGGATTGAAAATAAGGGATTGGCATTAACTTCATTGGTCATAATCAATTGATTTCCTTTTTATCTTATCGAATATCGTCATTAAAATGAATTAAGGGGATCCATGCAACGCTTTCGCCGCCTTCTCTAAAGAAATATTTATCATAAAGATCTTCAGCATTAGCTTCTCGTATATACTCAATAGAATCAGTGTTGGCTCTGCTAACAATTTTATTTTGAATAATCAGGCCATCATCATTCAGGTCATTAGTATAGGTAATGTCATATTGACAGTTATCTGAATCAGAAAGAAATATTTTTTTTATTTTTTTATCCGACACAAATGCTCTAAATCGTTCTCTTGCCATTCTGGCTTCACAAACTACTTTTTTGATTTCTTTAAATCCTAAATTTAGAAATTTATCTCTTGTATATTTCATAAACCCAACCTTAATTGGAAGACCTTGTCGTTTCCGATTACAATCACTTATACTCAAAACTTTTCCATCCAATCCCACGCAATCTTCAAACCCCAAAATCATACGTAGAAAGCCATTCCAGGCTTTGCTTCTGTTTTGCATATCAGATGTTTCGATCAGGTTGGTTAAAAATGTTGTCACTTTTTCAAGTTCGGTTTGTGACACCAATAAATATTTTTTTATTTTCTTGCGTTTAGGGATATAACCTTCAATATAGTTATGAAATGCATTGTAATTGCTAAGGTCTATATTATTTGCTTGAATAATCTTTCGTGCATATTCTAATATTTCTGGAGAAACCACACCTATTCTTCCTTGTGTGGTTCCTGCAAATCCTCTTGAAATTATTTTTATTTGATCATCAAGCCTTTCTGCTGCATTATGAAATCTACCCAATTGAAGCGCTACTGCTGTAGCAAGATTTTTAGGTCTTGAAATAAATGATCCTAAGCCATCCAATTGATGGATAATGGCCTTTACAGATTTTTCAAAACTTGGAAGTATTTTATTTTTAGATACATCAATTGCAATATATTTAAAAATATCGTACTGCTTTATTAATGTCGCAATCTGTTTGGACGTTATTTTTTTCCGATAATTATTACCTGCATCGCCAATGTGGATAAGAACTCTGAGTCGTAAAGGCTTATCATCTTTTCCTTTCAAAAATTTACAATTGTTTAATGCATTGAAAAGTCCAACATAAACAGATTCAGCATGAGAGTTATCACTGTCACATGCCACCTGGTCGTCAAGTACATCCATAAATCGTTGAAGACTTCCCATTTGATAAAGCCTCGTTTCTTGATTACAGTAATCATGTTGATCTGCCGGGATATTTCTCAAATGTTCATTTAACATGACAGGAGATTGTGTGGCATGATCTCGATAAAAAAGAATGGCAAATCTTGGCTGTTCAAGGCTATTTTTTCTGGATTGGGTTTCAATCCTTTTCACAACTTTTTTAACCCCCATAAGTGTCTCTTTAAAGGGAATCGTCATACTTCTTGTGCCATCAATAACAAACAAGACTTCCATTCCCATGCTAATCTGAGTAATGGATTGTCTGATTTTTAGATCTTTTCTAGGCAGCCTTGAAAAAATGCCAACTTTATAGTAATTTCCATTTTCACTTAATATTGGATTTCTGAGTGAATTGTATGGTAAGGGGGCTTTAATTTCTTGGGAACGAAACAACTGTTTACCTTTGCTATTTTTTAAATCAAGTATAGAACCAACAGGCATTTCAAAAGCAGTATTCGAATTCCAGAAAGTAACTTTTGATCGATCAATCCATCCAATAAGTAAGGGTTCTTGTTCTGTGTACACACCAAGACTGGTTAGAGGGCTGATCAACAAGGTATCTGCATTCTCAGGCCCTGAAGCTGAATGAGGATAATAATCGTATACAAAAAAAACTGTACGAACTTCAATTACTTCATCTGTTTTTGTTTTTAGGGGATCGTTAAATATTGTTAAAGCATTTCCGCCTTTACAATCTCCTTCTTTTATCAACACTTTTTCAAAAATATTCGTATCTTTGTTTACTAAAGGATTTTGTTGAAACAATAAAAAATTATGGGATACCCACCCAATAACATTGTTTTTATTCACTTTAGCTCCATCACCTGAAACCAGTAGGCTCCATTTTTTTTTCTGATAGCTTTGTCCAAAATTATTCGCAACAACACGATATCTTGAACGCATAGATAATTTTTTTAAAATTTTAATTTGTTTTTTGTAGCAGTTATATGCAGGTACGTTGTCAACTGTAATCCAGACATTTATGTCAAGATTATTTGCTTGATTTTTTTCAAATGACATTTCATCAATTGATGATCCTGGAGCCAGGCATATACTCCATGCAGATGTTACACAGAAAAAAGCAATGAAAATGATGGGGATAATTTTTTTCATAGTTTAAGTTCCTTAATTAATAGTTGAATAAATTTTAATATTACAATTTAATCTTAATAATCTAAATAACTTATAGGAATCCAGGCTTTTGACTCATGACCGATTGTAAAAAAAAATTTATCATGTCCGCATATAATATCGAACTGGCATTTTTTATTATCAGTCATTGTAATCTTTTGTATTTTTTTATCTTCTATTAAAAACCTGATATATTTTCTGGCAATTATTGCTTCACACGCTATTTTTTTGCTTCATTAATGTCACAATTAATAAATTGATTTTTGGTTTTATTCATAAAATGGGCTTTTATAGGAATACCACTTCGTTTTTGATTACATTCTTTAAGAGTTAGTTCTTTACCTGTTTTAGTTATTTTTAAGAACACGATAGTGGCCTCTAAAATTCAAATGATTCAGTACTATTTTATCGTTTTTGAAGCATTTGAATGCTGGTGTTTTCTCTGATATTATCCATGCATGAATATCAGAATTTGTATCAATACACTTTTCGTATTCAAAATTATTGGTATCAGTATATTTGGTTAGACAAAGACAATTGGCTATATTGACTTCCCAACAAAATATGATAAAAAAAAATATAATAGCTTCATATATTTCATACGAATAGTTCTCCATAATAATTTACAAGCAAAGCAACGATTATTCGAAATTTTTTAAAGGAATCCAGGCAACTGATTCATGAACCTCTGAAAAGAAAAATTTATCCTCTAAATCATCTATTGTTTTGTCTCTCATAAATTTTTCAGATAAGTCACATACTTTTTTATCCCTTATGATTAATTGATCTCCATTTAAATCAGAGGTCAGAACGACTTCATATAAACAATTGTCAGAGTCTGTCATTATAATATCACTAATTTTTTTGTTTTGAATAAATTGTCTAAAATGTTCTCTTACTTGTTTTGATTCGCAATATACATTTTTTGCTTGCCTTCCACTTAAATTCAGAAACTCTGATTTTGTCATTTTCATAAAACTGGCTTTTATTGGAATTCCATTTCTTTTTTTATTACAGTCGTCTATAGATATTTCTTGATTTGTTTTAAAATCAATGCAGCTTTCTTCGCCAATAATCAATTGTAGAATATGATCCCATGTTTTAGATCTGCTTTCTGTGTCTGCTGTGTCAATAAGACGTGTCAAAAAAGAGATAATTTTTTCAAGGTCTGTCATTGTAACCAGTAAATATTTTTTGATTTTTGCACTTTTTGGTATTATTCCTTCAACGTAATGTTGAAACGCATTGTATCGACTTAAATCAATATTATTCGCTTTAATTATTTCTTTTGCATATTTTAATATTTCAGGTGACACAACACCAATTCGGCCTTTGCTACTACCAGCAAACCCTCTCGAAATAATATCAATTTGATCATTCAACTCTGATGCATTTCGATTAAATTTTCTTAAATTCAAAACAACCGCTTTAGATAAATCAGGTGGTCTGTTTATATATTCTGCATTGTTTAATGCTTTAATTATTGGTTTAACTGACTTAAAAAAGGCTTTATCTGATGCTTGAGAGATATCTATGGCTAAATACTTAAAAATATAGTTTTTATTAAACTCAGACGCTATTATTTCAGGTGTATACCCTGATTTCCCATTATCACCAGCATCTCCAATATGAACAATAATTCTCATTCTTAATGGTCTCTTATCTTTCCCTTTTAAAAAATTACTATTCCTAACCGCTTCTATAAGTCCATTATAAAGAGATTCTGGTCTTGTTGTATCAGCATCACAAGCAATTTGATCCTGTAATAAAGAACAAAAATTTGCATAATTCCCAAAGTGATATAGATTGTATTCTTTTCTACAGTAATCAACATGTCTAACATTAACAAGACTTCCATTTTGACCTATCGTAACCGGATTCATTGTTGCATGATCACGATAAAAAGTTAATCCAAAACGCGGTTGTTCAAGATTATTTTTTTTGGATTGTTTAACGAGAGATTCAGCGATTTGCTTTACACCATTAATAGTATCTTGAAATGCCTGAGACATACTTCTGGTGCCATCTATGACAAATAATATTTCGAGGCCGGTCTCAATGTCAGTTAACTGTGTTCTTGTAATGAGTTGTTCTCTTTTTAATCGTGCAAATGTTCCTATATAATAAAAACCCCCTTCTTCTCTTAAAATTGGATTTCTTAAGGAATTATAAGGCAAAGGTTGTTGAACTTTTTCTGGTCGAAATACAACATTACCCTTCTTATCAGTAACTTCTAATGTACTTCCAACAGGAAACTCAAATGCGGTACGTGTATTCCAAAATGTTACATTTTTACTTTCAACCCACCCAATCAAAAGAGATTCTTTTTTTGCAAATAGATTTAAATTTGATAGTGGACTGATAAGTAACCTTTTAGTGCCTGATGCTTCAGGATATCCAGAATCGTGTGGATAGTAGTCATAGACATAAAAAACTGTTCTGACTTCGATACCTTCACGAGAAAATTTTCCTGTTCTATTTTCATACACTTTAAGCACTTTTCCGTCATTACTATCACCTCTATTGATGAGTGCTTTAACGTATATGCCAGTTTTTTCATTTTTTATTGGAATGGAATTAAAAATGAGAGCATCATGTGACACCCACCCAACTATATTTTTAGGTTCCAGATTTTCTTCTTCTCCAGATACCAATAAACTCCACACTTTACCATCTTCAGATTCTATATGATAGTTATCCTTAACAATACGATATCTATATCTTATTTCTAAGTGGTCTAGAATTTTTTCTTCTTCTTTAAAACAAGTATAAGCAGGTGTATTGTCTACAATAACCCATGCATTAACTTGTGCACCTGAATCTATATCTTTTTCATATTGAAAATTATTAGTGTCTGTATATTTGGTCAGACAAAAACAGTTAGCCATACTAACCCATAAAAGATATAATGTAAAAAAGTAATATGATATTTTCACTTTAACACCTCCTAAGTATATTATTTTTTATTTTTATTTTTGTTTATAAAAGGAATTTTAATATTACGATAATCGTTAGAGACAATAAAATGCCTAAATTTAAATCTGTTGGGTAAAGAAATATCAGAAAACAATTTTTTATACATTGTAATTTCAGCAGGTTTATAATCACAAAATTCCCACACTATTATTGTCTTAACATTAAGTTTTTTTAATTTATTAATGAGTTTATTTTCAATGCCATCATATCCGACCCCTCTTGTATTTCTTGCTAAAAACAAATGTAATTCCCATTTTGTATCTCTTTCTTCCAGGCTGTGAGGAGAAAGTTCCAATAAAGATTGAATCTCTGCAACTTTATGAAATTGGGAGTTATTCCATATTTTAAAATCAGATGGACGTCTTTTGATTGTCAGTCCTTGTATAAGATCAAATCGATATACTTTACATGAATCAAACATATTTTTTATATATTTTGATTGTTTAAATTGCTTGAAATTCACCGATAAATACCCACTATTATCGACATAATCATCAAATATCACCCAAATTTTTTCTGAAGCTTCTTCTGTTTCTTCTACAGCCACCTTTGTTTGACTTAAAGGTGATTGATTGGTTATGGTTGACTTACGAGAATGTCTTTGTGTTTGAATATGTTTGGGTTTTATTTGGACTTTTTCGGGTGTATGATAGTCAGCTTGCTTATCAATATGTTTTTTGATTGTTTTTGATGTGGTTGATTGATGATGATATGGTTGTGTTGGAATATATTCAAATTTTTTGGGGAATTTGTCAGGTGCTTGAGAGTCAATCTGATCCTCAAATTCGTCGTGAACATCAATAACATAATAGTAACCAATTATTTGTCCTTTCTCATCTTTTGCTAAACGAACTCTTCGGAATTCTTTCTTTGAAGGCGGTTTTATTGTATGAAAGATAGTTGTTCCCTTTTTCTGGGCAATCCAAATTTGATCCATTTTCTTTTTTAACAGCCACTTATTGTCAAGCTGTATCGTATTAGGTTTAATCCTTAAATGTATACTATTTAGCCTTTTAGCAATTTGAGTGTATTGTTTATTATCAAAAGCTCGAAAATCACTAAAGCATGAAGCATTATTCTCACATACCAGTTTTCTAAAATATTCACGTTGTTGAAGGGAGAGATTCTGGTACTGTTTAAAAAAAACAGAAAGTGATTGAAAAGTATTTTGTAAATCAGCATCTAAAGATCTTTTTAAATGATTGGCATCAAGATACATTGTTTTCGTATACCAATCTTGTTTAAGTATTCCTACAGGATATATTTTATTGTTATTAATAACCCACAAACAACTGATGAAATCGTTCTGCCTATTTCTCTTATAAAAAGAACAGAGCTGTTCTCCACAATTGATAGGTGAATAAACAATATCTTGATTTGAAATATTTGTAATAAAATAATTCTGGAGCGGCTCTATAAAATGAATGTTTTTGTAGAAAGATGCATTTAAATGCACATATCCATAATTGTTGAAGAAAAGATATTCTTTATTATCAAAATGATCAACTCTTGGAATTCGTTCATACCATCTGTATTTTTGTCCTTTTATTTGAGGTTTTCTTTGAACCGCTGTCATCTCTTTTCTCTTAAGTGATACACAGTTTTCATTATCATATTTATATTGAAAGCAAGCATATCCATTTTCATCAGAAGTAACAATCTTACAAATATTTTTCATTTTTGTATAGTATTGGTGGTGTTGAACATTAGCCAATTGTATATTGCTCAGTTCGTTCTTTTTAAAATAAAGTCGTGAAACAGAACCTTTCTCTTTTGCTAAAATGCTTTGTGGCAAAGGAAGTAAAAACGTATCTTTAAATATTTCACAGTATATTTCTTTCGTAAGAGTCCATATGTTTATTTTAAATAACTTTTCATTGGAAATTAATTTGCTAACTCTTTTTCTTGAATATTGTTTCATCAGCACCACTGAATTTATTTCTCTGTGACATTTATTCACTCCAGCAGTATCTTGAATTGTTTCATAAATTTCAAATTGTTGTGTGTTTTTATTATATTGCCATATACGCCACTGATTAGACATAGCTGAATACGAATAAATAACGTATCCAAGAATAAAGCTTGATTCATTGCATTCTTCTGAACATTTGACAAAATATAATTTTTCATCATCATACAGTTGGTTCAGAAAGTGTTTGTTAAAATTCCAAACCGAATATTTTGCACTCTTGCTTTTATCAGTATAAGCTGGTTCTAATTTAGTTTTTTTACTTTGATCAGTAAAAACAACTGGTTTAAATGGATTTTTTTCACACTGGTCATTTTGTTCTGTAGATTGAATATAACCATATCCCTGTTGGTCAAAAAAAACAGCACGACATACATTTGGACAATAAGTAAATTGGCTTGTTTTGTTATGAATGATAGATAATCGCATGGTATCAAGTTCGGTTTTATAAAAATAGAGTCTGTTTTCTTTGTGAAGATATACATTTTTGGGTAGTATAAACATATTACCATATGCGTTGGAATAGCAGTTAAAGGAATGCGACCAGATATAGATATAAAACAACTGACTATGTGACAATTCAACAGGAATTGGTTTGTGCCTGGATAAAACAGCAGCATTTATTTCTTGAAGCCGATCAGCTCCATAATAAATAGTATCGATATTTATAAAATCAAGTTGTTCCTGATCATATGCCCATACCTTTAATGCATTCTCGGTTGGTGAAAAAGAGTAAATCGCAAATCCAATAACAAACATATTATTTTGTTTGATTTCATATCGCTTTATAAAGTAAAATTGTTCATTCTGCTCTAACTGTGTAAAAGCAGATTGATTTTTTAACCATATCGGTGAGTAGCACAGTTGTTCAGCCTTGATGTCTGGAATAATATAAATATGAAAGATAATATTTATTATAAATAACATAAAAAATTGTTTCATAATATCTCCTAATAAATTCAATCATAATGATTGATTGTATTAATTCTAATTCTATTGAATGCAATTTGTCTTATTCTTTATAGTATAAGGGATTGAAATAAGTTCTTCGCAATCATCATTATAGATTAATTGATGTTTATATTTTATTGAAAAAAGTTTAGCATTTCTAAATACATTTTGATAATTGGTTCGTTCTCTTGGTTTATCCTGGACAAACTCCCAAATAACAATTCTTATAACATTTAAGAATGTTAATCTATCAAATATAAGTTTTATCTGATTTTCTTCTAATAGAGTTGTATTGCTCCTTGATAAAAACATGTGAAGTTCCCACATTACATTTTCATTGCCTCTGGAATGTTGTTCTAAAGCAGGCATGGCCCATTCAATTTCTGCTGTTTTTGAAAATTCTCTTCCTAAATTAATGTTATCAATATCTAATTTTTTAGGAGGATTCCTTCCTTGAATAGAATCCATTCTAAATCTGCTATGTGTGGCTCTACAATTTTTTAATATACGAATAAATTCTTGAGAAGTCTTATAT
>Ga0272440_1002313_pt1 | contig 14947 bp, 13 predicted proteins | sample SSMMMBAug17_FD_192440 | JGI IMG/M metagenome (GOLD analysis project Ga0272440, IMG submission 192440) | Marine sediment archaeal communities from Little Sippewissett salt marsh, Falmouth, MA, United States - SSM-MMB-Aug17 | ecosystem: Environmental > Aquatic > Marine > Wetlands > Sediment ... | reverse complement strand
AAGGTTCGCCCCTACACGTTCTTGGCACATAAGTAAATGAGGAATTTATTTTTCGAGCATTCCTAACTGATTCAGCATCATTATTAACGATGTATCGTTAAAGCCACAGCTTCGCCCCCACCCAAACAAAGTGATGCCAAGCCTGTTTTCAAATCCCGACGCATCATTTCATACAATAATGTCACCAATACACGACATCCACTCGCACCAATGGGATGTCCCAGAGCGACACTGCCCCCATTGACATTAACATTGGATGCATCCAGATTTAACTCTCGCATAACAGCCAGTGTAGACCCGCTGAATGCCTCGTTAATTTCATACAGATCGACATCGGTTAACGTCATATTGGCTTTTTTCAAACATTTTGGAATGGCATAAATCGGTGCGACCAATACATATTTCATGTCAATGGCTGCGGATGCCTGAGCCCCAATGCTTGCTAAAACTTTACAGCCCAATTCATCCGCTTTTTCTCGAGACATAACAACAACCGCTGCAGCACCATCACTAATAATTGAAGCATTCCCCGCTGTGGCTTTGCCATCTTTTTGAAAGGCAGGTTTCATTTTAGCCAGTGCATCATACGATGTTTCTCGTGGACATTCATCAGTATCAAAAAGAATTGGATCTTTTTTGCGCTGCGGGATACTCACAGGCAAAATTTCATCTTTGAAACGACCTGTTCGAATGGAATTCAATGCGCGGTCATAGCTCATTGCTGCGTAACGATCCTGATCTTCTCGACTGATATTATATTTTTCAGAGCATAAATCATTGGAAATACCCATATGAAAATCATTGACAATATCCCATAATCCATCATTTATCATATGGTCCATGAGTTGACCATGTCCCATTCGATATCCAGTCCTTGCTTTTCCCAAATAATAGGGTGCCATACTCATATTTTCCATACCGCCAGCAACAACAACATCAGCATCGCCCGTCTGAATGGCATGGGCTGCAAGCATCACTGCTTTTAACGAAGATCCACAGACCTTGTTAACAGTAAAGCATTCAACTTCCCAGGGCATATCAGCTTTTACAGCCGCCTGTTTTGCAGGATTTTGACCATACCCCAGCGGCAGAACCTGCCCCATGATAACTTCATTAACATCTGTTTTATTAATGCCTGCTCGCTCTATAGCGGCATTAATAACCAGACCACCAAGCTGTGTGGCTCCTGTAGTACTTAATGTGCCATTAAATCCACCTAATGGCGTTCTAATGGCGCCAGTTATAACTGCTTCTTTCATTATATTGACCTTTCTAAATTAATTATTAAATTTTGATTATATTTCGGTTGTATCTATCAGGCAATCATGTGATTGTCAATCTAGAATTCACTGAAATTTCAACCAAAAAATATAACGGAGGTTTCATGTATTTTGAACAAACAGGAAAAATGAATACAACGCAAACGCTCAATCTTTCTTATCAACGTGCGAAAGAACTGGGCATTAATGAAATGGTTGTTGCTTCAACAACCGGAGAAACAGCTTTGGAAGCTTATGATATTTTTAAAGATTTCCAAATTACAGTTGTGACCTACCATTGTGGTTTTAGAAAACCCTTTCAATCAGTCATGGATCAGGAAATGCGCAGCCGCCTTGAACAGAAAGGAATGCAGGTTGTTTCTGCAACGCACGCATTATCAGGTATTGAACGTTCACTTGCTAAAAAATATCAGGGAGTATATCCGGTCTTGTTAATTGCAGATGTATTACGATTGTTTGGACAGGGAACTAAAGTCGCGGTTGAAATTGCAATTATGGCAGCAGATGCCGGTACACTGACTGGTAGCGATATTGTCTCAATTGGGGGAAGTGGAAAAGGTGCGGATGCGGCTTTAATCCTGAAGCCCGCCAACCAATCTGATTTATTTGATATGAGAATTCGTGAGGTTGTTTGTAAGCCAAGGAATTTTTGATATCCAAAATACATTCATTTCAGAACAACCAGAAATCGCTTTTGATTAATAACAGGTAACGTGTACGATTCAATATTAACGTGAAACCCTGATGAATCAAACATTTCAAGTTCATCAAAAACATTTTGGCCTTTCATGGCAATTATCCGACCTGATATGTTCAGGAATTTTTTTGATGAGATGACAAAGTTAGATAATGCTGAAAAGGCACGAGAAATAATAATATCGTAAGAATTGTCCGGATGATATGTTTCAAGACGATCATGACACACATGAATATTTTTTGCGCCCAATAAATGTGTCACATATTTTAAAAAAGCAATGCGCTTCCTGGATGCATCCAATAATGTAATATGCATTTCCGGAAGCACAATGCCCAGTGGAATCCCTGGAAATCCACCCCCAGACCCAATATCTAGAATGGATTTATATGCAAACGTTTTAATAAAGGGCACGACTGAAACTGAATCAAAAAAATGTTTAATCGTAATATCTTGAATGGATGTGATTCGGGTTATATTCATTTTTTTGTTCCATTGAACAAGCGTCTCAGCATACAATCCAAATTGTTCCATTTGCGAATTTGACAATTGGATCTGTAATTTTTGTGTCAATTTCTTAAAAAGAATTTTATCCATTTTTTTCGCGTTTTGAGCGTATTTTTCTTTGATATAGATCAACCGCTCGATTATGCGCTTTTAGATTGGTTGAAAAATGATGTGTACCATCTTGTTTTGAAACAAAGTACAAATAATTGGTTGTTTCTGGAAATAATGCAGCCCGAATGGCATCCTTTCCGGGATTGGCAATGGGTCCATGGGGTAAGCCTTTTATGCGATACGTGTTATATGGTGTTTTTAGTTGTAAATGTTTGCGCGTCAAATTGCCATCAAAATTGGGAATCCCATAGATAACAGTGGGGTCACTTTCTAAGCGCATATTGCGTTTCAATCGGTTATGAAAAACAGATGCAATTTTGGGGCGTTCATGGGCCTGTCCGGTTTCTTTTTCCACAATTGATGCAAATGTGACTGTATCATGAATGGAAAAGCCAATTTCTTCTGCACGTAAACGAAGTTTTTGATCAAAAACCTGCCAGAATTTTTTAAGCATTGTTTTCACGATACGTTCTGGACTTGAATGCTTTTCAAAAAAATAGGTGTCCGGAAATAAATATCCTTCAAGACTGTCAGCCGAGATCCCCAAAGAACGTGCTGTTTTTGGATTTTCAACATAGTTTTGGAATTTCTCTTTGGAGATAATTCCGGCATTTTGTAATGTTTCTGCTATTAATGCAATGGTGTATCCTTCAGGAAAAACCACTCGGGTTAATTCAATACGACCGGCAATAAGCTGTTTTAATATGTAATGTGGTGACATACATGGGGATAATTTATAGGTTCCGGCTTGAATGCGCGTATCTGCTTTTAACAACTGAGACAGGTATGCAAAATACTGTAAATGGTTGATCAGGTGTCGATCTTTTAATTGATGTGCAATTTGATTAAAAGAAGCCCCTTTTTTAATCACGATTGTGCGTGGCTGATGCAAATCAAAGGGTGAATTTGCATATAAAAAAAACTCACCTGTAAGACAAACTGCGATTAGAATTGCAGCCAGCATCGACACGACACAAAACCAACCAAAAACTTGAAATAAAAATAATACGTGATACTTGTGATCAACCTTTTTCATGACTATAGTTAGTAACAGACAAAAAAAAATTAATCAATAATTAATAGGATAATTAAAATGGCTAACAAAAAACAAATACAATATCAGGGTTTTGAGCAAGGACCGATTCGTCCTCCAAGTGAGGCTTCAAGTTTGTTGATTCGTCTCACGCGTAATTGTCCCTGGAACCGATGTACGTTTTGTCCGGTTTATAAGGGGACATCATTTTCCCTGAGACCTCTGGACCATATCATTAAAGATATTGATTTGATCAAACTTCAGATTGATCGTATCCAAAAATACCATCCAAATGGCATCATTAATCAAGAAAGCGCTTCCACCCTATGGAATCAGACAGCCCCCAACCAACAGGTCGCATTCCATGCTGCCATAAATTGGTTTGCCAATGGAATGAAATCGGTATTTCTTCAGGATGCCAATAGCCTGATTATAAAACCTGAACATTTAATTCAGGTTCTGACACATTTAAGAAATTTGTTTCCTAATATACAACGAATAACATCCTATGCCCGGTCTCACACGATTTCACGTATCAGTCAAAATGATTTAAATGCAATCGCAAGGTCTGGTTTAAATCGCATTCATATTGGTTTGGAGTCCGGCGCTGATGCGGTTTTGTCCTTCGTAAAAAAAGGCGTTGACAAACAATCTCATATTAAAGCCGGCCAGAAAGTGAAACAGGCATCCATGGAACTCTCTGAATATATCATGCCGGGTCTTGGAGGTCAGGCATTATCAGAAACACATGCATTGGAAACTGCTGATGCCATTAATCAGATCAATCCTGATTATATCCGCTTTCGATCATTGGCAATTCCATCTTCTATTCCACTCAAAAATAAGGTGGATCAGGGTGAATTTATTCCATGTTCTGATATTCAAATTGCACGAGAAATACATTTAATGATATCCAATTTAAAAAATATTCAAAGTGTTATTACCAGTGATCATGTCTTGAACTTATTTGAAAATGTTGAAGGAAAATTGCCAGATGATCAGAAAAAAATGCGAACTATTATTGAAGATTTTTTGAACCTGCCGCCATATGAACAGATGATTTTTCAAATTGGACGTCGATTAGGAATCATGCAATTTTTGTCACAAATAGCGCATCAATCCCTTAGAAAACAGGTCGAATCTATTTGTGATCAAATGAATATTACACCTGATAATGTTGATGCCCGCATTCAGGACATAATAACGCGATTCATCTGATGTATATAAAAAACTTGATTTGTAAACAAATTTAAGATATTAGTTTTTAAAGTAGATTTAATAAAAAATCAATTGACTCCATTACGAGCAATGCTGATAAAAGGAGCGACCATACAATGAGCGTGGATCATCAAACGAAAATAATGTTGGTTGAAGATTATTCGTCTATGCGAAAACTAGAATGCAAGGCATTATCTTCTTTATCTTTTGAAAATGTTATCGAAGCCAAAAATGGTGATGAAGCGTTGGCTTTGTTAAAACAAGAAAAGGATATTGGATTAATTATCTGTGATCAGGATCTGCCTGAAAAAGATGGATATGATGTTCTTAAAAATGTTCGCAATCAACCCAAATACTCAGACGTCCCCTTTTTGATGTTAGCCAATCGCGGTGAAAAGCGAAATATTGAAAAAGCTTACAATTCAGGAGCCAACAGTTTTATTGCCAAACCATTCAGTCCCAAAGAATTGAAATACAAGATCGAAGAAGCTTTAGGCGCCCAACCCAAGGCATCAATGAAAGTTGAGCGGAAACAAATAGATCGTCAATCATCATCAGGAAAAACCCTGATGCGTGTTGCACATCTGCCAATTACCGATCATATCATCCTGGGCGTTGTACAGCATTTTATGCAGAAAGGGAAATATATTGCCGAACATTTTGAACTAGAAGTGATCCGCATGCCAACCTGGAATGCTTTAAGTTATGCATTGGAAAGTGGTGAGGTTGATGCTGCATTTATTCTCGCACCGATTGCCATGGATTTATTCAGCGTAGGCACCCCGATTAAACTGGTATTATTTGCCCATAAAAATGGCAGCATATTTGTTAAAAATCGAAAAGGCGATAAATTTAAAGAGCCTTTTCAAGATTTTTTCAAAGAAAAAGCCTTTTTGATTCCACACACAATGTCTATTCATCATATGATCGCTCACATGTTTTTTTCAAATATTGGCCTGAAACCCGGCGCAATGGGCCATAAAATTCCTGATGTTCGCTTTGAGGTATCACCGCTTCCCAAAATGCATGATTTCATCGCTGAATCCGCAGATTCCTGTGGTTTTTTTGTGGCAGAACCATTGGGAACCAAAGCGATCGCATCCAGCCTGGCAGATTTGATTCTATTATCCAGTGAAATCTGGGAAAATCACCCATGTTGCGTTGTCACCATGCAAAATGAATTTATCCAACAATTCCCAGATGCTGTGTTGGAATTTACAAAATTTATGGTCAAAGCAGGGCAATTTGTGGGTGAAAGACCGGGAATTGCTGCTGAAATTGGTGTGGATTTTCTTGATCCAAATCGCGAACAAGGTTTAAAAGTACCATTATTAAAAAATGTACTTTCAGAACCATTGGGAATCAAGACGACAGATTTATATCCATCCATTCATGATCTTGAAAGAATTCAGAAGTATATGCATGAAAAAATGGATGTCGGTCAGATTATTGATTTGAAACAATTTGTAGATCTTACTTTTGCTGACAAAGTATGTGCGGCCACACCGGATGCATTTGCATCAGTCTTGCATGATAGACCAGAAGTCTCTTTAGAAATTCTAAACCGGCAGGCAAATCAAGACCAAAGCCTGGCCTCAAAAACAGTTTTGAATCTTGTAGGTAAATACCTGACCCTTTCAATGCAAGACCAGCAGTTTGGAATTGAAATTTCTAAAGTGCGTGAAATAATTGGTATTATGCCAACGCGCCATGTTCCACAAACTCCGGATTACGTTATGGGCGTCATTAATCTTCGCAACATTGTAATACCTGTTGTAGAACTTCGTATGAAACTTGGAATGCCTAAAGGTGAGTATAACGAGCGAAGCTGTATTATCATTTTGGATGTCAATGTAGGTGGAGCAGGGGTCAAAAAAATTGGCGTTATGGTAGATACAGTGGCTGAGGTTCAGGATGTTCGGGCTGAAGATATTGAAGAACCACCCAGCGCGGGTTTGGGAATTGATACAAAGAATATTTTGGGAATGGCAAAACTGAACAATGAAGTGAAAATGTTATTGGATATTGATCATATTTTGGGGGAATAATCAGAAATTAATGGAGACCTTTAATTTTATGTCTAATACGAATATCTGTAAAATGCTCATTACCTTACTGATAAGCATTAATCTCTTCATTGGTTGCGGCGATGATGAATACACCTTACATTTGACTATTGAGGGAAAGGGAACAGTCTATCTTAACAATGCTGGCTATCAAACCAACAAGGCAGTGACCTTTGAAGCCCATGACGTTGTAATCGTGGGGAATAAAAACACTATTGATGACTGGGAGTTCGTAGAATACACAGGTGATCTGACAGGCAATTCAAGCTATGAAAAACTGACAATGGATTCAGATAAGCATTTTTCAGCGCTATTTTCATTGAAAAACTCAGTTCAAGTGAATGGTGCTGTTTATGACTCGGATAAAAATGCACTTGAAGGTGTCGTTATCTATTCTGAACCAGGAGCAAATAGTGTTTCTGGAGTTACTGATTCAAATGGACAATATTCAATCAGCAATGTCCCTGTTCCTTCAACTTCCAAGCAAGTGTATCTTTTGTTTGTAAAAAATGGATTTGAAATTCGACAATATTATTTTTATAAAAACCAACCCATCATGCATTTTAATGACATTACATTGTTACGAACATACAATTTAGAAGTCCATAACGATTTCTACAATAAAGGCAGCACTGCACCGATTCACAAAACATATACGTTGACAGAAAACGATGTCAAAACCTTATCAGCAACAACGTATTCCAATACAATAGCGTTTGAAAATTGGTCCGGAGATGTGCCAATATCCGAAAATGTTATATCTGACAGTATATCAGTCACAATGGATAAGAACCGGACCATTTATGCGAATTTCAAACAGTTAACGACCTTCACGATACAGGTTCACCCTAATGATGATACTTATGGCACGGTGTCACAAATTCCAGAGGGACTGACCCAAAGTGCAAACACGAATATCAAATTATCCTGTTCACCTGAAGATGGCTATGTTTTTTCATATTGGCTGGATCATAATGGACAAATATTTAGTACAAACGCATTGACGTTTTTATTAAATGAAGACACTGAGTACACATGCGTTTTCAACAAAACAGCCTATCAATTGACAATAGAAAAAACTGGTGAAGGATCGTATAGAGTTGATCCGCCATCTGATACATTGCGCTTTTTGAAAGATACAAAGGTTGCGATGTTCGCAATTCCGGCTTCAGGATGGCATTTTCGAAATTGGCAGCAAGACACCTCGGTAAATTCAAATCAACAAATAGATATTGTTATGGATTCTGACAAAACAGTTTCACTTGTTTTTGAATGGCCCTATGCACTTTTTTGTGGGCAGGTAACTGAGAATACTAGCGCAGCAATTTCAAATGTCAAGGTAATGGTCGGAGCACAATCAACATTGACTGATATTGAGGGGTATTTCGATCTAAAAGTAGATATCCCCAAAAATGTTGATACAATGACCATATTATTTCAAAAACAAGGTTATTGCTTGAATAGTAAACGCTATTCGGTACAAGACCAAATTAAAGTGAATGTTTATCCTATCCTATCAAAAAACTGTAATGTGCTTTTATTAATTATTCAAACGTTACAATTACTGAGCGGGCAAAATGTAGATTTAATAGGATTTGATATTGATGGCAATGATCAGCCAGGTTTATCAGAGGTTATTTTTATGCTTCAACATGTGGCTGAATAATTTCAACATGTGGTTGAATAATGTAGGGGCGACCTCCGAACTAAAACCAAAAACAAACCTATGTCCAAAAAAACAAGGTATATGGGTTCATGCTTTACCTGTGCCATCGGACATAGGTTTGATTTCGGTTTCTGTTAGAGGACGAACACAAGGTTCGCCCCTATATTGGTTTCGGACATTGGTTGGATTTCGTTTTTTTTTCGAGGCATCATTTTCCCCAAATCAAACACGTCCAATTAAATGGTCAAATAATTCGTAATAAAAACTTGATCAACAGTACCATTAATAAGAATATAATTGATATCTTTAACGATTCGTTTTTTTATCTCTTCCCCTGCAATAAATTTACCGCTCGCATTGGACTCAAATATTCGCTGCAAAATTGCATAAATAGCACCCCGAACAAATGTTTTTCGGTCCTGAATTTCTTTAAAGACTTTTTCATTCGATGTTTTTACAGAAACGCTTATATCCACATATGTTTTTGATTCAACCTCAGGAAGTAACACAATAAACGAGTTAAAGCTCAACGTCAGTTCAGGATACATGAGCGTGAGCGGAATCGCAGCACGATGAATAATGGGCTTTCTTCTATTGGTAAGCGGTACTTGTGCAACTTCCTTTTTGTCTTTTTTATCTGTATCAGTTTTGGTTAGTGATGCTGCGGTTTCTGATTTTTTTTCGGCTGTATCTGTAATCTGGTCTGACGCCTCATCTGCAAATTCATCACCGGTTTCAGTTAATCCTTTGACTTCCCCCGCAATTTTATATCGATACAAAACCGGAGTGCTTCTTAAATTGGGTGTCAAAGGCTCAAGGGGATTCATAATTGTTTTGCGAACAATTTTTTCATTTTCGGTTAATGCGGTCTCAATATTTACTGTATTTAGCGTCAATTCAGTAATACCGGACTGTATACTTGTAGTATTCATTGTCAAAGCGGTCAACGATACCTGTGCATTGGAAATATTCGTTGTTAATGAGGGTTGTGCATTGCTTGCGGCATAATTGGTCAATGCGTAGCGCATGTTAGATGCGGTTAATGTCTGTTGCGCTGATGGGGTCAATTCCTGTTGATTGACACTGAATGTCATACTCGAAGGAAGCGTTGCGGCCATAGATAAGGTATCTGGTTGTGTTGGAATTGTTGTTGATGTTGTCGGTGTAACAATGGGCGCATGCCAATTATCTGCGACCATTTCTGATGAAGAGTTGTAGAATAAATAATAGACACCTGCCACACCACCAGAAATGATAATCAAAAATAAAAATAATAAAATAATGATTTTTTTCACTGACACCTGATCATCAGAATCATTGTTTTCAACGATTTCTACTGATGAATCAAAATCAGTATCAATATCCACATATGAATCGGAATCATTGGATTTTTTTGGATCTGCCATTTTTAACTCCCTTAGGAATTATTCGAAATACGCTTTTAATTTAACTCTAAGCTTGATCACACATTGTGTGTGGATTTGAGAAATTCGTGATTCGGTCAACCCGAGAACATCACCAATTTCTTTTAATGTCAGCCCTTCGTGATAATACAGGGCAATCACTTTTTGTTCTTTTTCAGAGAGTTTTTGAACCCCCTCAGCCACGACCTGCTTTGTTTCCGCAGTCAGCGTTTCATCTTGCGGGGTCACATGCGAAGGAATAAAGTTGACATATGATTCTTTGGAATCTGAAAAACTCTGGTCCCGAATCGTTTCATCAAGGCTGAGCAAATCAACACTTCGTGCTTGATTCAGAAGCGTGTAATAATCTTCCATATTGATTTCAAGCTCTTGAGCAATTTCATCATCTTCAGCAGGTCGCCCCAATTGGCGTTCAACCTTTTGGATACATCGTTCCATGTCCTGAATTTTTTTTCTAACAGACCTTGGAATCCAGTCTAAATTTCTAAGACCATCCAAAATAGACCCCCTGATTCTCACTTCTGCATACGTCTTGAATTTAACATTTTTAGCAGGATCAAATTTGCTGATCGCATCAAGTAAGCCCATAGTGCCACAACTGATCAAGTCATCCAAAGAGACATTTGGCGGAACACGCATGGATATTCGACTGGCAATATATTTTACCAAAGGTGAATATTTACGCGCCATCTCCTCACGTTCTTCGTCTGAAAAGGCAGATTCTTTTTTTTCCTTTTCATATTTTTTGTTTGATACATTATTCATAATTGAAGATTCGACATAAACTTTTTCCAAAAAAAACTCAAAGTGTTTATCCTAGAATTTTCTTTGGTTTCATCCAGCATTTTTCTGGCCAACTGAATGAATTGTTTTGCAGCCGTACTTTTGGGATAACTTAATACAACCGGCCTTTGTTTTCTCACTGATTTTTGAATATAATCATCCTTAGAAATATATCCCAGATAAATCAGTTGAATATCTTTCAAATAACGAGACAAATTGCTATGAATATTTTTAAACACAGCTTCGGCCTCACGCTGACTTCGAACCATGTTTACCAACAATTGAAAATCTTTTGTGCCATGCTCCTGATACATCACTTTAATTAAAGCATAGGCATCAGTAATGGATGTTGGTTCAGGCGTGGAAATAACAATTCTTTCCTCGGCTGCCATATTTAAATAAGTTATATTGGTACTGATTCCTGCGCCTGTGTCAATCAAAAAAATATCGATTTCCTGATCAATGGTGTCAAATTCGTTTAATAATAACAGTCGTTCGCCTTCAGATAAATTGGATAATTTTTGAAGACCTGATCCACCCGGAATGATTTTTACGTTTTCAGGACCGGTTTCAATAATTTCGGATAAGGCTTTTTGACCAGAAATTACATGCTGAATATGAGATTTAGAACGAACCCCCATCAATACATCCATATTCGCGAGCCCCAAGTCACCATCAAAAATCATCACTTTTTTATTTAATTGACTGAAAGCAATAGCAAGATTGCCCACCACATTCGTTTTGCCAACACCACCTTTTCCGCTGGTTACAGCAATCACCCTGGGCCCTGAATCATTGTTATGGGCACTTTCAGAATTTCTAAGTTCCCAAATATCTTGGGAATACTTATGAATCAAATTTCTCAATCCACTTGCCTGGTCCACTTCACTCTCCTGAATATAGGATAAATAAGCCGATTTGCCTAAAATAAAAGTCGAAGCACATCCATTTTTGAAGGTGTCATAATGTCCTCCGGTACGCGTTGACCGGTTGTGATAAAAGATATGGGCATTTTTTGTGAAATCAACTGGTTGATTATAACACCACGTTGTTGTGTTTCATCAGCTTTTGTAAATATATAGGTACTGTATTCCAATTTTTTAAAATTTTTTGCCACACGTGTCATTTCTGTTTCATGAGTGCCCGCATTGATAAGCAAGTGTTTTGTAATGGGCCGATTGGCAATCAGTTTTTGTAAATCCTGAATTCGATCATAATCATAATGACTTTGACCGGCAGTGTCGATCAGAATAACATCTTTGTCCTTCATACGATTTAAAGCAAAGGCTAATTCTTTTTGATTGAATGCAGGTAAACAGGGAATCCCCAAAATGCTGGCATAGGTTTTAAGCTGATCTAATGCAGCAATACGATAATTATCAATAGAAATAAATCCAACATTCTTTTTTTTGAGCAAAAATTCATTTGCCGCAATTTTTGCAACAGTGGTTGTTTTACCAACACCAGTAGATCCAATAAAGGCCGCAATAACCTGTTTATCTGTTTCAAAAGGATTGCAAACTTCAATTTCTTTTAAAATTTCTTTTAATACACTTTTCCGAATTTCTTTGGCATCAGAAATTGTTTTATTTTGAAAAATTTCTGAATTTTCCATAAATTTTCGGACATGATATTCATTAATACCACATCTAAGCAACCTGCCATAAAGACTAATAGCCGCAGGAACCGAACGAAATGCGTCCTGTAACATACCGGATCGATCCATGATAAACATCATTTCTTTAATACTCATGAGCTCGGATTTTAATGTTTGAATCGCATTATCAGAAACATCATGTTCGGCATTTGTTTTTTCTAAATCATTTTCAGAATTGGGCATGGCAGCAATTTCAAAATATTCAACATAGCGGTTATCATCAGTCAAGTGGTGTTTTTTTTCAGTAGATAAGATTAAGGCTTCGGGCCCCATTTCTTTACCAACCAGCCGCATGGTATCTGTAATGGTATCACCCTGAAATTTCTTAACCTTCATATCTTAACCGAACCTTTCCCAGGGACTTAAAACGCATGTTGTTCATCAATTCTGCCTGTGAAAAAACCATCAATGATGGTGCAAACTGTTCAACCATTTTTCTGAAATGTCTGCGTAAGGTTGGCGAACAAAGCACAATAGGTTGAAATCCCATAGCCATTACATTCTCAGTTTCTTTTCCTATTGATTCCATAATGGCATTTGCAACTGATGGATCGACACTCAAATATGAACCATGCTCAGTATGCTGAATACTGTTTAAAAGAACCTCTTCAACATCTTGTGCCATCGTAATAACCGGCAATGTGCCATCATCAGATAAATGAGGCGTAACAATAGAACGCGCCAATTTTTGACGCACATATTCAGTGAGTAATTCAGGATCACGTGTCATACCAGCGTAATCAATTAAGGTTTCAACAATTGTAAGCAGATTTCTGATCGAAACATTTTCTTTAACCAGATTTTGCAGCACTTTTTGAATAATTCCCAAAGGTAGAACCTGTGGATCAAGGTCTTCAATAACTTTTGGATATGATTTTTTTAACGTATCTAATAAGTGCTGGACATCCTGACGTCCCAACAACTCATCTGCGTGCATTCGAATAATGCTGGTAATATGGGTGGCCATAACTGAGGAATTGTCAACCACTGTATAACCGGCGAATTTGGCTTCTTCACGTTGGTTTGATGGTATCCAGATTGCCGGAAGGTCAAATGCAGGTTCTTTTGTTTCTATTCCTTCCAGTTTTGTTGAAATATCACCGGGATCCATCGCCAACAAATGGTTCATCATCAATTCAAATCGGCCTACTTCAGAATTTTTAATCATAACACGATATTCACTGGGTTTCAATTTGAGATTATCACGAATATGAATGGGCGGAATCACCATCCCCATTTCGATGGCAAATTGCCTTCTGATAGAACGAATACGATCCAATAATTCCCCATCCTGCCCCTTATCAACCAGAGGTATAATGCCATACCCGACTTCCAGTTCCATAGGATCAACAGATAAAAGATGTTCCACAGCTTCGGGGCCTTCATCAGCAATTGCAGCATCTTGTTTCGCCGATTCTTCAGCAGCAATTTCTTCAGTTTTCGCTTCTTCAGCAGAACCTTCATGAGTCATTAAATAAACACATCCGGCCAGCATCAATCCTAATGAAATAAATGGAACATGGGGTAAGCCTGGAATCAGCCCAAAAATAAAAATAACCCCTGCCCCCATATATACAGCTTTGGTGTTCGTAAATAATTGTTGTTTGAACTCTATACCCATGCTTTCTTTTGAAGCAGATCGGCTGACCAGAATACCTGTGGCAGTTGAAATTAACAATGAAGGAATCTGAGAAACAAGACCATCTCCAACAGTTAGAATCGTATATGTTTGGGCTGCAACCGCAGCAGTCATATCCTGCTGAAGCACACCAATTATAAAGCCCCCGATAATATTAATACAGGTGATTACAATACCAGCAATGGCATCCCCTCTGACAAATTTTGAGGCACCATCCATCGCACCATGGAATTCTGATTCTTTTTGGATATCTTCACGTCTTTTGCGTGCAGTGGGCTCATCAATAAGTCCAGCATTTAAGTCTGCATCAATTGCCATTTGTCTACCTGGCATACCATCCAGTGTAAACCTGGCAGCAACTTCAGCAATACGTGTGGCACCTTTGGTAATAACAATAAAATTGATTGCCACCAAAATAATAAAGATAATCAACCCCACAACATAATTTCCACCCACAACAAAATCGCCAAAAGCGGATATCACCTGACCGGCATCTGCATAAAGAAGAATGAGTCGCGTAGTGGCAACGTTTAATGAGAGTCTAAACAAGGTCATTACGAGCAATAATGATGGAAAAATAAAAAATTCTGTCGGCTTAAGCACATACATACAGGTGATCATGACAATCACCGACAAAGTAATACTGATTGATAACATAAAGTCCATCACAAAGGTGGGCATGGGAATAATCATGATAACAAGAATTCCCACCATTCCGATGATCATGATTGTATTTTCTATATCTAGATCAATGTTGTATTTTTTTTTCAGTGTTTCTATCATAATTATTATCTTTAATTAGCTTAGGAATGCTCGAAAAATAAATTCCTCATTTACTTATGTGCCAATAACGTGTAGGGGCGAACCTT